>Ga0123342_1001897_pt1 | contig 35000 bp, 13 predicted proteins | sample Turbeawhitnodule_FD_89960 | JGI IMG/M metagenome (GOLD analysis project Ga0123342, IMG submission 89960) | Root nodule microbial communities of legume samples collected from Mexico - Turtle bean Mexico white nodule | ecosystem: Host-associated > Plants > Roots > Nodule | place: Mexico: Nepantla... | reverse complement strand
TATATATTTTTATACATAATATATATATATATATATATATATATATATATATATATATATATGACAAGATTTTTTTAAAACCAAACATATGACAAAGTTAATAGTATAAAATAAATAAAGAAGGTGGTGTGAAAATGAAGAGTAATCATGCAGACTTTCGACAATTCTTTTTCCTCTTTAAATGCATGCACATAACCATACGTGCCTTATTCAAAGGCTTTTGCTCCAATAACCTACTTTTTCATTTAATTTTAAAAACTTGAGGAATTTTGTATGAAAAAAAGTAATTCTTTTATAAATTAAATTAGTGCATATACAAATTTAAACCTGAAATTTTTTAACAAAATTATTTCTAATATTTCATATTTTTATATTTTACTTCTAAAATAGAAAAGTTTATTCAAACATATCTTAAAAACAAATAGACTCATCAAATTTATTGTTAAAATAGATTAACCATATTTTTATTTGTAGTTTTTTTTCAATAATTTATTTAAGAAAAAGAATATTTGACATAATACTGTTTTTAATCAAAATTTTATTAAATAGGGTTTTCGGATTTTTATTGAACGAAAAATCGTTACAAACTTAAATTCTTTAGATGGATTTATGTTTTATAGATATATGTATTTTTTTCATTAAGAATGAAGTGGTTATGAATGCGATTTTACAATGTAGTTAAGTTTGCAGGTAAGAGGACTTAAAATGTTTAATAACTGATGTGACTTTTTTTTAAAAAGAAGTCCACATATATACCTTTTTATTTTTTATTTTTATATGAATTAAATATTTCTAATATTATTTTTTATTTATTGTTTATTACTGATAAAAAAAAAATTGGATAAGGAAAAATTTGCAATCAAGAATTGTCAACAAATTCATACGAAAAACCTCAAGATATCACTAAGCTGTAAAGTGAAGTAATAATTGGAGTATCACATGTAATGGAAATAAACACAAATTAAAATATTTTGTTGTGATTACATGATTTTGAAACGGTAATAGTACGAAGGTGATTTTTTTAAATATGTATAAAGGTTGAATTATCTCTAAAATGATTCGTATTTATTTATTTATTTTATTGTTGATAACATAAAATATGATTTTGAAAGTGTTCGAAAGTTTTTAAAGAGTGAAAGTTATTTAAAAATATGGATGGTATGTTGGAGTAAGTATAATTATGATGGTGAAAGATGCAATTTGGTGGATTTTGTTGTTGTGAAGATTGTGTGATATGGAAGCATATGTGAAGTTATTCTTCTCCAAATTCCAAATTCGAAATTCAAAATTGAAGAACACATCACATGGTCTGAGCAGGATAAGCGGAAGCTGTCCACTGTGTGCCTTCTTCCAACCTCTCTACTCTTTAGCTTCAAAAATCATTCTACTCCTAATGCGTGCTTCTCAATTCTCCATAACAACTTCAAATTGCCTCATAAACCTTTCTTTTTAGATATTTAAAACCAAATTAATAAACACTCATCTCACAATTTATCAAAATTATTAAATAAAAATCATCAATTTTAAAATTAATCAATAATTAGTTATTATATTAATTAAATTATATACTATTTTATAAAATAATTTTTTTTATCAATATATAAAGTAATTTTTATTATTATTAATAATTTAAAAACTAGTTTATAAATTAGTATTTAATTAACTATCCAAATTTTATGGTGGTTGGGTAGATTGCTGGTGACAGGATATCATTAGAATGTTTATGATCCGAATAAATTTATAAGTTTAAGTTTGGAGATTTTGTTAGATAATTAAAGTACTATATGTAAAAGGGTTGGAACAATCTTGAAGTAGTCCCACTACAAAGAAATAATCAAATAACAATTAAATTTAGAGACAAAAAATAATTAGTCAGTATATTAACTAGATTAGATACTATTTTAAAGACAAAAAAGTTATTGATATATATGTAGAGTAGTTTCTATTTTTAATAAAAAAATTATAAAACAGCTTCTAAATTGGTAGCTAAATTAACTAGCACTAATATTTTAGATTCTAATTTAGTCTCTAAAAGACTAATAGAGACTAATTTATAATATAAAGTAGTAAATAACTAAAATCTTGGTAGTTAATGGTTAGACACCAATTTATGAATTTTTATTAATAATATAAACTTTTATAGATACTAATAATATTTTTAGTTTTTAAGATGGTCTCTACTTTAATTTAACAGTAACTATTATTTTGATCTCTAAAATTATTTTTTATTTCGTGATTTTTTTGTTGTGTCTATATTTATTAATTTTGATTGTTGATAGAAAAAAATCCAAGAGTAGCTACCAATAATAAAATATAAAGTAATTCATAGTTAAAACTTTGATAACTAATTAAATATCAATTTAGAAAATTGTTTATAATTTTTTATTAATAATAGATTTTTTTTAATATATAATTTAATAATATAGAAGTTAATTTTTTTTTTATCTTTAAATTAGTTTTTTACATTATAATTTTGAATGGCAACACGAAAAATTGGCAATAGCTAATAAGTTAGGAAGTTAAAAGGTTGATCTATATGGTAAAAGAAGTTGAAAGGTAAGTTACACGATAAATCTAAAGATTGATAAAAAAATTATAGTTGAAAAAACATATACTTATTTTAAATTTGAGTCTTTTGTTTGACTCAAACTTATAGATCTCACTCCAAACTTATGTCGATTTATAATTGATGTAAAAAGTGTGGACATACTATATCAATTATACACCTAATCAACGTAGTATATTTATGTTTTAACAAAAAAAACTAATTTAAAATCTTATATATTTTTTATAGTATATAAATATTTATATAAATAAATTGTAATTTCGTATAATTTTAGTTAAAATTTGTTTTTAATAATTTTCATAATTTATAAAAATTTAAATTAACCTCTTATAAATATTATATATAATTTTAATAAAAAAATTCATTTAAATATAATTCATATTACATCCTAATATTATTTAATATATTATTTTGTGCATCAAATCCTGCATTATATATTTCCTGTAATTATCTTATCATATTATTTTCTAATCATATCATATTCTTTCTTCTAAACAAGCTTTTACTGGATAAATAAAAATATTATTCGTTTAGACTGAAGATTATTTCAACTTAAGATTGTTTAATACTTTTTTGTTTCGGGTAAAACAAGGCAAATGTTGGGATCAACGTTATATTTAATTTTTCTTTTGCGTATTGAAAATGGTTAACAGTTTTTTATGTTAAGATTTGTATATTGAAAAATTAGCATTTCATTTTGTTGTATATTGAAAAATAATAAGGGTTACTGATTAATTAAGATTTCAGTAGTTTAATTTTTCATCGACTTTAGTTAATTGAGTTTGCATTTGTGGGCCAAATATGTATAATTTATTCTTGAAGACAACTATAAACAAGTAAATAATTTTTTTAAAAAAATTTAAAATAATTAGTCACTATTAATTAAATTAGATACTTAAAAAAATTATTAATAAAAATAATTTCTATTATTTATAAAAATTTATAAATTAGTTTCTAAATTGATATCTAATTAGGTACTAAGATTTTAACTATTAAATGTTTTAAACTCTAAAGTTAGTAGCTAAAATCTCAGTATCTAATTAGATACCAATATAGAAACTAGTTTATAAATTTTATTGACAATAAAAATTAATTTAGATACCAATATTTTTTTTAATTTTTAAAATAATATTTAATTTAATTAATATAGTAACTAATTATTTTTTATTTTTAATTTTTTTTTAGTGATTTTGTCGTAGTGAGAAGGGATTACAAGGAAAACGAGAATAAATGGAGAGCAATGGGCATGCAAAAACTATGTACAATGAACTTTGACATGGCTATGGTTTGTATCTTGTAGTATAATATTGAAGTAACCATATCAAATCACAAGTTAAAGTTGGATAGCAGAAAAAGCAGTGAGTGAGGTAGGCATAAATTGGGGCAGAACAATACAAACTTTCTTTACAAGTACATGATACACATTACAAAGATACGTAGCCACCTATCCCTCCTTTTCAAACCACTTTTATCTCAATCATTTCTCTTTGAGTGGACAAGAGTAACTGAAAAATGAGAAAAAAAATTCCTTCCCATTCAAAGTCTAAATTTAAAATTATGTTAATTTTTTATATATAAAAAAAATAAGACACTTGGTGACCTAACTCTTTCAAAAATATAAACTATTAAAGTGAATAGTTATGGAGATTATCCCTTAATTATTTCCCCAAAACTTTAAATCAATACTTTCACGGCTAGATAGCAAGTACTATGCAACAACATTATAGTGATACAATTAAACTCTAGTAAAGGAGGAGGGAGAGGAGTAAAAGATATCCAAAAGTTTAATGTGACACTCTTATATGAAAATGGAGAGCAATGCATGACCAAAGTGGGTTATGGTTAGAAATATTTATGGAAACCATAAGCAAATTAATAAGAGTGGAAAGAGGTTAATGAGGGTGTATGGTAGCAGGATATTAAAAAGGTTTGTGGAGCCAAGGACAAGGATTTGGTATGATAAAAATATTATCTGAAAGTTAGATAATTGATTAGAGTCCTTGTTCTGAGTAGATAAATGCCCTAAGATATTTAATAACAATTGTATGTAAGAAAAAATATTAGACGTTGAGTTTGAGAGATGGGTATGAAGGAGACCGTGATTCCAATGAGAATTACAACTATTGAATAATTTCTTACAAGAATTAGATAACAACAAACTTTCACAAAATGACAGGGATACATGGAGATGGAGGTGGAAAGATGATCAACATGAGTGCTATAATGTAAAATCAACATATGAGTGCTAATACAAATAATAGGGGGGAATTATGCATTTTTTAGTATGTGGAAACTAAAAGTTATCCTAGTACTGCATACTTTGTGTGGAGATTGAGACTGAATAGTGTGGCTACAAGAGATAATTTTAGGCCTAGATTTTTACCTATTTTCTAAGTATGTTGTGTGATGTGTAAGGTGGAATTTTATTTTTTTTTATCGGCAATAAAAATGAATGAATGTGAATCACTTTAAGGGTGATCTAATCCATCCAGAGGGTCGAGACACCAATCAGAAAAAAAGAAATACGCAAAGTGTGACTTGGACGTAACCCATGATCAAGCCTTTACTTGAACCAATGCACAATCTCGTCTTCACTAATAAAGAAGTTCCATGAATCAATCATCCATATTTTTTTGGTATCGTAGCATTTCCCACTTGCATATCAAACTAATACAAAATAATAATAATAATAATAATAATAATAATAATAATAATAATAATAATAATAATAATAATAATAATAATGTAAAGCTTAAAAAATGTCACTTATCACTCATGAATAATAACCATAGAAAAATTGTTATCACTTCAATTCGCATTAATCAATTTTTTATTAAAAAAATAGTTGGTTTAAACAAATTTTCAATAAACATTTCTAAGAGGAAAAAAATGTCTATTTATAAGAAAAATTTAGCTTATGCATAAACAAAATTGTGAAAGGTATTTAGTATTTTTTTAAAATGTATTGTATAGGCTAATTTTCTTGAAAAAAAAACCCATTTTTATTTTTTAAAAGTAATTATAGAAAAAAAGTATGTTATGAAATTGAAGCATATTTTTGACATATAATGAAAGATGAAATCTTGTGATGGATGCAAGATGTACTTTTTTTTCCATAGACATATAAATGAATAGAATGATGTGTCTTTTAGTGCAGTTACGTGGTGATGTTGGCACATTAATGTGTGGGTAAGTAGTAGGAGAAGGTTATATTCTTCACATGTGGGTGTGAAAGAAGGGCTTTGGTGGAGGTATGTAGAAGTGGGGTTATAGGTTGGTACAAAGTGGCCCCAGAAGTTTTTGTGGCAAAATTAGGGTTCTTTTGTACGCATTTTGGTCTTTACTCCTTCAGCTGAGTCTCCAAGTCATTACCATAACCCAATAATATTAGTTACGTCTTCTAATGGCTATTCCCTTCCACCAAAGACAATCCCAAAGTAAACATCACCAAACAACCTCAAATACTCTCTTCTTTTCTACCTACACAAAAATGGGTCCCCCCTTTAAAACAACAATACTCTTGTGCCCAACAAATTTCAGCCACACTTTAATTTCTACCTTCATTTATTAACACATAAAAAAATACATATGATTCTTCTGGTACTGCTAATATAGTTATACATCAGTCGAGATTAATAACAGTTTATATATTTTTTTTTCTTCAACCTATCGAAATATCTTTTAAGAATAAAATCGTGATGGAACACCAACCTTCAAAATGAACAATATATCAACTAGAGAGAATTCACTCCTTTTAGACCTCTTAGACATTGATTGACAATTTATAGTCATTCTTTCAACCACCAAGATATCTTTTCTGATGGAACACATTTTTCAAAAATAAAATAAAGAAAAAACATTTCAAAATATTTCAACCTCATATATACAAAGATAATATATTTTATACACAAATAAATACCTTAAAGATTAGTACATTCGATCTACAACAAAAACCTAACTCAGATTATGACACATTAGAGAAAAAAGAAAGTATAACAGGTATTCATGCATATTTATTGTGCACACATTTCAATCCAATTACATAGAAAGACTGTAGAGGAAAAAAAGGTTGGAAAACACAAATTTTAAGTTCAACTTTCAGCGCCATTTGTTTTAATGTTTCTCAAAATGAAAAAAAAAAAAAGAGTCTTGGCCATACCCATGTTCAAAACAAATAGCATCACTGTTCCAACCTTTTTCATAGAATTTGACAATATTGTGTATTGTCCCTTTTATGTGAAATAAACATTTATGTTTGAATAAAACACTCTTTCTATTGACCTATTTATTATTTCTTTTATGGTGATGCAACTGTCTAGATCTTGGTTTTGATGATTGGTACATATGAGTTATGTTTGCACTATTTACACATATCGGTTTCATTTCACCTTTGGTATCTTTTCGACACATTCTAACTACATTGAATTTTTTATGCAGGAAATCGCAGTCCTTTTTTTTATCTGTGTTCTCTTCTTTTCAGGTCATTTTCTCCAGGGAAGAAATTGGTGTAAGAAAAGAACAGGACAAAACCATCTCATGATAACAATGTTGAAATTGATGGAGAATACACAAAAGGGACCATGTCCTAGAAAAAACTAAAAAAATCCTTAGTTTAACATTTTTTATTGTATGAGATTATGATGTGATGCGTAACACATATATTTATGTGGTTACTTCAACAGAATCGAAATCCATAAAGGGGACAACAATAGGATTTGTACATGTTTTGCGATGAGTTGTGCCTGATATAGGTTAAATATTCAATGACCTGATTATGACGCAAATTAGAAGATTTTTCAATCTAGGGGTTAATTAGTTGTTTAATTATAATATTATGTGGTAGTTCTTCATTGTTTTTTTTTCTCTAGGGAATATCATATCATATCCAAAGCATTTTGAATTCCGTGTCACTATCATCATCATGATAACCTCCACCTTAGTCTATTCTTGGATTCTATAATGGCTTTACTTTTCTAAATCATACACTAAGGGACATGCATCCAATTATACAGCATAAGTGATTGCTTAATCCAAAGGGAGGAATTTGAACCTTCCAAGTTTCCTTTTGCATTAATTCTCACTTTGAAAAAAAAATCTTGCACTTGTGTGTACACGCCCACAAATCTTGCTGAATTTCAACTATTACATTATTAAAAAATCTTCATTTTTTTTGTTTAATGGAGGACTTTTAAAAAAAAAATTCAAGGCTTCATGAGATATTAATGTGAGATTAAAGTGTGAAGCTGAAAAAAAGAGCATTTAAATGGTAAAGGAGATGCTTTCCATTAGAGTGAGGGTTGTGATATATACCTAACCATTGGAACTTTAAGAGATTTTTGTTTTATTTTATTGTTGTTTTCTAAAACCCTCCTATTTTTATTTAGTGATCATTTTCAACAATTATTAGTTATTGTTGTTTATGTGTGTGTATATATATTTACACATTAGTTGTAATGTATAAATGAAAAACAGTTAAATATAGAAAAAAAATTATTACATATTCTTTAAGAATAACTTTAGTCCACATTTAGAAAAAATGAGAGTATATGAGACATTAGTTATGCTATTCTTCATATTATGGCTAATATCAAAAGCTTTTAAAGTGGAATAATATATTCCAGAAATTACAAAACCAGTCAACTTCATTCATTCAGTCTTCCACAAGGATAAAATAAACCTACTTTTTTGTATAAGGAAGAAGAAAAAGAAAAGAAAAGGATAGCACATGCATCATGATGCATATATATCTCTTGCTCTAATCTACAGAAGAAAGATTCTTATCATATGCATTCTGTACATTCAAGTACACCTTGAAAACTATATATGCTTCTGACATGTGAATATTCATTATTTCTTAAGTAACAGGACATTCATACCCTATTGTTCTGGTTGTAACATGTGTCCTAGGAAGATCCAACATGCTACATAAAATGTCCATTATCAAAACTAACTTGTTTCTTTAATTCCCAGTTGAGTGAGAACAAAAAGTTGTAATTAGGTTTTATGAAAGAATCCAACACAAAGTATATGAAAATGTAAAATAAATAATGAGTAAATTAATATTATATATATTGACATTGATCTCTAAGAGAATGACATCTTGATTACAAAAAGGCCATTCATAGAACCATCTCAGTATAGCATATTAATAGCACCTACCACTGCTCTTTTTTTTTTTTTCTTTTGGTGATGAATATCAATATCATATGGTACATAATATAATAAACCACATGAATGAATGTCCCAAACTTCTAAAAATTTTAGTCCTATTAACATCACTGGCCTTAGATCTGTCACTGCTCATTTGCACAATCAGGGTTACTGATAGAGATTGAGAACTTTTTTGGGATGTGGAAAATAATAGTTGTTGCTGTCTTTGGTGGATTTATTTAATTAATATGCTTATGTAAATAATGGGATTACCTCACTCACACTTGAAAGGTTATTAATTACTAATTATTTATCTCCAATTCTAGTCAATATAATTTATGAGAAGAAGTATATATGGTTGAAGTAATTCTGTGGTTATCTTTTTTTATATTCTTTGGGAGTCATCAAAGATTATTGGGAAAAGTATGGCAAATTTTGAAATAAGGGGCTTTCTTCTTTTTTTTCTCTCCTTTTTTAAAGCTGAGGAACCCTGTGTCAGAGAATAAAAAATACATAAATTATTAAGTTTAAATTAAATTTTGTTGATAATGTAAACTTACTTACCTGGGATGAATTTTGTTGATCATAATCAATCACCAGCAAAATTGGAAGATATTCCACAAAAACAATGTAATAAAAAAAACAGTGATGCTAAATTTGAATCATAAACTTTTGTTTTCCAAAAAAAAAAGTTGAGAAAGACATATCCACTGATGAATTCAAAATATTCCTAACAATTACATAAAAATATGATATTGTTTTACACCAGTTGTTCTCTTGAGACCTGTTGATGAGGCGTGATATAGGTCGTTTGATGCATGAAAAGCCAAAGTGGGACCAATCACTGAGGGTCATGATTCTTTCACACATCATGCATGCACTCAATTTGGCCCCATTACTTTTCCTTTTTTCTCCTTCTTCAGGTTACTCTTCTATAATCTTCTTTCTGAATTTACAAATTCATACAAATATTGGTAAAAGTTTGAAGGTACTATTCATTTGCAGTGTATTTGCTTAGAATATTTCTGAAAGAAAAGCTTGGACAAATACATATATGTTTTCAGCTTTTAAAGCATTAAAGTAGGTGTTATGGTGGTTGGTTTTGTGTTCCTTGGCAATTTAATTGCTTTATCTTCAAACTCAGTCATCCAACCACAAAAAATGCACACATAAGTTGAAAAGAAAAAAACAGAGAAATTGTGAAAACGACAACAAGATATTTAATGGAGAAATAAGCAATTGGATCCATCCACCAGCTTGTTGTCCATCATCATCTTCTTCCTTTTCTTTTTTTCTAATTATTATTTTATTATTACTATTAAACAATTAATTAATTAATTAAGCTTTGTAGAAGAAGACGTTTCCTCGTTTTTCAGCTGGTGGTGACTTTTTGCAACCCTTGTTTACATTATTCATTATATACAAATATTTTATTTCTTATCCCAACCCAAACATGTTTCTTTCTCTCTCTCTCTCTCTACCTTCAAAAGTTCCTTAGCTTCTCATCAAGGGCTGCATTAGGTGATTTGAAAAGAGAGGGTCAAATCGATAGAACTTCCCCTGTTTTGATCTGTTCGCAGGTACTTCTCCCGATAAAAGGCCACACTGAGATAAAGAGAAACTAACATGTTTCACTTCACTGTTTTCCTTTAATAATGACAATAACCTTTGCTGCCCAGAATTAATTTCAATTTCAAAAATTAAAAAAGAATGTATTTTTCAGAAAAGATGTGAATAAATGAGTGGATAATGAGATGAATAAAGATGGGTATCTTTTCCCCCCAAGTCTTTTTAACCCCATCTCTCTTCTTTAACTCCTTTTTATTCCACTTTCAGCTGGGGTAGAAGTGCAGGTGATTTGAGTCTGACACCGAGCTTTTCCTCTTGCAACTGAAGGGACTCAAACAATCCAAAGAAGCATAGATCACACACACATATTGTCACAGGTTGGTAATTTGATGCATATATCTGCTAATGATGTTTACTACTGTGTTTGCTTTGGTGGCTGATAATATGTATGTGTCTGTGTCTCTTTCTCTCTGCTCATTATAATTCAAAGTTCTTCTTTTCTTTGCAGTAGTAGTTGTAGTGCAGAAACGATCATGAACCACGTGCACACATAGTCTCATTAATTTCTTTATACAAATAATCAAATCTATCTCTTACCCTTTTCTCTCTCAGTCTCTCTCTTACCAAATCTCTTATCTTTCCAAGTTTTTTCACCACTTTCATTCTCAAGTTCTCGACCATGCTATAAAAAGAGTATGCACATAGCCAAAAACCAGTTTCGTCTATACCTTAAATATCGAGTGTGTTAAGTTTTCTGCATAATTCATCATTTCTCTATGTCTTCTTCGCTTTCTCAGGATCTTAGAAGGCTACAAAATTAGCTCAGTTACCAATAATTGTTTGATGGGTTGATCCAAAATTCACACTCCAAACCAGATTCGCATCACTGAAAGGTACAGCTAACTCAAGTCTTGAATGTTAACTTTCGTATGTGGGGAAGAGTACTATAATACAATTACAAGGTTTTGAATTCTGGCCATCGTTATCATGATTTTTTGATGTTGTGAACAATTACAGATAAAAATTGTTGATACAATTGTGATTACGGTTATGATATAGTTACCAGGAGTTAAATACAGTCAAAATCGCAATCACATACTCTATTAATCAAAATCTTAGTTATTTTTGTTTTCTTCTGTGTTGTGATGCGTTCTTGTGAGATCATTATCTTAGCTATTTTTGTGTGCTTGACGTTGTGTTGTGATGTGTTCTTATGGGATTATTATTATTATGGAGTGAAGTTTTTATCTTTATCTTTCTTTTCTGTTTTTCAGTCTGAACAAGTAACAAAGCAGAAGAAAGTTTTCTCCAATGGCGACATATTTTCAAAGTAACCCCAAAATTCAGTCAGGTGCTGACGGCCTTCAAACTCTCGTACTAATGAACTCTGACTATGTCCAATACTCCGACGCGCCGCCACCACACCACGGCGGAAACCACCTGTTTCTCAACTCCGCCGCCACCGTTGCCAACAACACCTCCCTGCTGAACCTCCCCCATGCGCCGTCCCCTCACACTCAGCAATTCGTCGGCGTGCCGCTCTCCGCCACAGCCCAGGAGCCGCCGCCGCCCATGCCCCACGACGTCTCCGCCCTGCATGGCTTCCTGCCGCGCATGCAGTACAACCTTTGGAACACAATTGACCCCAGCACGGCGGCGCGTGAGGTCCCACGCGCCTCTCAGGGACTCTCGCTCAGCCTGCACGGCGAGGAGGTGCGCCCATCGTCGTCCTCCGCTTCCGGGGCCTCCAACGGCGGCGGTGTGGTGGGGATTCAGAGTGTGCTCTTGAGTTCCAAGTACTTGAAGGCCACGCAAGAACTTCTGGACGAGGTTGTGAATGTTAACAGCGGAATTAAGGTTGAACAAGCGAAGAAGAGCTTCGAGAAAACTAAGGTGGTTGGAGAATCATCAACCGCCGCCAGTGGTGACGGCGGAGAGGGAAGTGGGAAACGTAGCTCTGAATTGTCAACTACAGAGAGACAAGAAATTCAGATGAAGAAAGCAAAGCTAATCAACATGCTTGATGAGGTAATCTTTTTTATTTCTTCTGTATTTGATCGATGACTGCATAAATAAATCCACCAAATTTAGATGTCTTTTTGGATAATAAACTTTCCTTGATTCTATCAAACCATCATCTTAGTCTTCTCTTCAATAAATTTGTCACATATTTAATTAATCAGTGCATCAATAATATGAAGTGAATCGTTTAGTTATAAAAATTTCAATGGTGATTTCATACACGATACTCAAAGTCTTCAATACTAGATTGATTCTAGTGGTTGAATGATGTTTGGAAAAAGGTTATTTATCATGTTTTTGTGTGATTGAACAAATTTTTTTTACATGAACAACACTATTGTATATACTTTTATGACATGGTTTTGTAGCACTGTTTTGTTGATTTGATTTATGGAATTGAAGGTGGAGCAAAGGTACAGGCAGTACCACAACCAGATGCAGATTGTGACATCCTCGTTTGAGCAAGTTGCAGGGATTGGTTCTGCGAGGACGTACACTGCACTTGCATTGCAAACAATTTCAAAGCAATTTCGATGTTTGAAGGATGCAATAACAGGTCAAATCAGAGCTGCAAATAGGAGTTTGGGAGAAGAGGATTGTTTTGGGACTAAAGTTGAAGGTTCTAGGCTGAAATATGTGGACCATCATCTACGCCAACAGAGAGCTATTCAACAGTTAGGAATGATCCATCACAATGCTTGGAGACCCCAGAGAGGATTGCCAGAGAGATCGGTTTCTGTCTTACGTGCTTGGCTCTTTGAACACTTTCTCCACCCGTAAGCGCTTCCAAAATACCATCTTTCACACTTTTTATTTCTGCTTCCATCGTTCTCTTTGTGTTGAAACAAGTTGGGCTCAATTGGTTTCAGCTACCCCAAGGACTCCGACAAACACATGCTTGCAAAACAAACAGGGCTTACCAGGAGTCAGGTAACACCACTGCTACTTAACAACTCTTCAATTGTGTAAAAGAATGAATAAGATTCAATGACTGTGTGTATATGAAGATTGATTGGAACCAACCATGAATAGCCATCAACTATGGAATAGTTTTTCCTTTTACTAAAAAAATTATAAAATCTGAATGAGATAAACTATAAACTATACTATGATACTCGAATACTCCTTTTAAATGGTCTGTGCGTGTCGAACATATGTATCAGACACCGACACTCATAAGACACGTTCAATGAAGTGTCTAATTCAGAAAATATTTGTTGAATTTTTTACAATTCTAGCACGTTTTTAATATAATTTTAAAAAGAAGAAATATATTAATTTTTTAAAAACTCAAATTTATTTGTATAAATTTTTATTATGATTATAAAAATAAAGAACAAATCATTTTGAACCAATCATAAAAAATATTTTTCTGTTCAAACAAAAAACTAAAATATATTTAATCACATAAATCTTTATTATCAATTTATATAATTCATAAGATCCGTATTTCTGTATCCTACATATATAACTCTGTGTTCGTATCCATATCGTATGAATGTCCGTGACATACCTCATAAACATTAAAGCATGAAGAATGTTAGCAAGTGATTCTCTCACCCTATGATGGTAAAAAGATTATTAGAATGTGGGTTTTGTGAACTGATATTGGAAATGGAACAGGTTTCAAATTGGTTCATAAATGCTCGAGTTCGGCTTTGGAAGCCAATGGTGGAGGAAATGTACTTGGAGGAGATGAAAGAACACGAACTAAACGGGTCTGAGGAGAAATCAAGCAAGAGTGGTGAAGATCCTGCGATGAAAAATTCAACTCCACGAGAGAAACATCCCACCTCTGAAATTGAATCAAAAAGTTTTAGTTCCAAACAAGATGTTTCTAAGAGTCAGAACAATTCAATGGCTTCAACTTCACCATCAACATCACCCATAGGGGGAAGAAATGTGAAGAATCAATTCAGTTTCATTGGGTCATCAACACAAGGAAGCCCCAAGAAAGCAAGGAACCATGAAATTCTACCCTCTCCAAATCGTGCTTCTTCAATGAACATGGATGTTAAAATGAATGAGGGCAACAATGAACAACAAGTTTCAATGGATGAGAGACAGAGTAGGGATGGGTACTCTTTCATGGGGAGCCAAACAAACTTCACTAGTGGTTTTGGACAATACCCAATGGAGGAAATTGGTAGGTTTGATGCTGAGCAATTCACACCAAGGTTTTCAGGTAATGGTGTTTCCCTCACTCTTGGTCTTCCTCATTGTGACACTTTGTCAGGAACACATCAAACTTTTCTCCCTAACCAAAACATTCAGCTAGGAAGAGGGTTGGACATTGGTCAACCAAATCAATTTGGTGTCTTAAACAATTCCTCTTCTCACTCTTCAGCAGCATATGAGAGCTTGAACATGCAGAACCCAAAGAGGTTTGCAGCACAATTGGTACTAGACTTTGTGGCCTAAACAAGAGATTTGAAGGGGAGAATCTTAGTGTAAAGAAAGAAGGAATTTTACTCTAGTATAGGTTTATACCTTGCATAGAAGAGCCATTTGAGTTCTTAGATAGCTTGGTGATTTTAAAATATATTGTTACTTGAGGTTGTATATTAATTTTGTAACTTTTCAAAATGGGATACATGGCTTGGTGTCATCAAATTTCAATTGGTAAAGATAATATATATATCTTTGATTTGAGAGTATATGTACCTTCCTTTTTTTAGATTCTCAACAAACTTTTCTTTGGGTGCTTTCATAAATCAAACAAAATGCAAAGTTACAAGTGCATGTAAACTTATAAGTACCCCTTCTTTTATATCAAATTTCACACTTATCATTCTCATATCTCTATTTATCTTTTTTGTCATGTTATATTATATTATTTCTATCACTACTTTTTCTCTTATGTGACTTTCATCTTCTATTTCTCTCTTTCTATCAATTTATGTATGTTAATACATAGGTGATAAAAAGTGATAAATGCAACAGAAGATATATATAATATCATAAAAAGAGAAAAACATATATGAGAGAATAAACGTTGATATATATTAAACTATTATGAAATATATTAATGGGGGTGGCAGAAGAAATGGTCAATATACAGGAAAAAAAATCGCACAACAAATCACATTGTTCTTAAATTATATAATAATCACATTTTGCTATAGCTAATGATAAATAAATCGACAATAATATTAAATTATTGCCTAAGAAAGAAGAAATTGATTAATTTTTTTTGTATACTATTCATTTTACAATTGTTTTTTATCGGTCACATATAAAAAAAATTAAACCCTTGAAACTTACAAAAAAAATTATTAATTTTTTAAACCGTGTATAACATTTACTGATTCAAATTCAGTATAATAATATGATACCAAATATAAGTCCATTCAATGTAATTGGAGTTTTAAATTGTTTTATATAGTGCTAACAATTTTTTTGCGCACATGATAAATTCTATGATCCACAAAATAGCCTAATAGAAATAACATTAAAATAAATTAATTAAGTGCCTTCTTTTATATTATATTATATTATATATATATATATATATAGTTGCTAAGCTTGTATGGGCTTTTCTCAGTGTACGTGTTATGGGAAGTTAGTGGGCCAGAATTGGAACACTTAAAGAAAAAAAAAAAGACAATTCTCTTTGCACCTCCATACTCTTTATAATTATTGTGCCTTCTTCTTCATTCTTAGGTTGTGCATGTCGTTTATGGTAGCTGGTGATAACGTTGGTAGTTGAAGTAAGTTTTGTGATATTTTTACTAGTAATGATTTTTTATTCACATATTTTTTTTTTAATATGATTGTACCGTAACACCCCTTAATTTAAAAATATATTTTAGATTAAACAATCTAAAATATATTTATGAAAAATACACTTTAAAATTACATTTTGAGTTATACATTTCTGAGAAAAAGTTTGAGCTATGAAGTGTCAACTCAACTAAAGTGTGTGGCAAAGAGTGAAGAAGGTGGACTTGGATTTGGACTGAATAATGTGAAGAGTGATTTATTCAAACACCTTTCGGGCCACACACGCTTCTTTTTCTATACATGAATCAACTAATTAATCCATTCACCACGCCATTTCTACTTTCTTATTACTCAATTCTCAAGTCTCATAAGCTTTATTATCACATCAAACTATTGTTGGCGAAGATTAGAAAGCACATTAATTACACACAATAGATTATGAATTATTTTGTCCATATTTATATATAATCACCAATATTAAAGGAAGAATAATTTTTTTTTATTTAATTTAACATAATATTTCAAGAATAATAATGTCATTGTATTGAAAAAAATCAACCATAATATTCTTTCTATCATTCAAACAAATCATAAATTAAAATATAAATAAATATTAGAGAGATTAATAATTTTATTAAACTTATAACATTATATTAAATTTTTATATTTAAGTATTGTAAATAATATCAATTAGTTATAAATATTTATTAAAAAAACTAATTATATAAATAAGTATATTTAAATATATCTAATTACAATATTTTTATAATTAAATTTTAAAATGATTATAGTATAAAATGTATATCCTTTTCAAAATAAAGTAAGATTTTTTTTTAAAATAATTTTGTTTAGAGTGTGAATCTATCTATTAGGAAGATTTTCGTAATGATATTGTCTTAAGTGTTGAAATAATTATTAAATATCAGGCTTTACAGTAATCACTAATATAAAAAAAATATTAATTATATATTACTGAAAAGGAGACATTAAAAAAATAATTAGTGATTCTCTAAGAAAAAATTAAATGTACTGATTATTTAATTAATCTAAACAATTAATTTGAAATAAAATATTAAGATTAATACTAAGTAATTAATAGTTTTCTTATAGTAAGTGAATCCTACTGTAATTTTTTTATTATTTTGTGTAATTTGAGATTGTACACTGAGTTTAATGTTGCAAGAAGGACTAAATTTTCAACAAAAATTGTATGACTATTGGAAAAGACCAGATCATGAATCCCATAGAAAAACACGCAAACTTTTTCAAAAACAAATTGTATTGGAATTTTTGTTCTTTGACACTGCCTTCTTATACTTTTGACAATTTTTTTCATAATAAAATATTTCAGTATAATAATAAAAATAAATATAAATAGAATATTGTAATAAAATAATAATTTAAGAAGTTGTAAGTAAGTAATGAGAGTGTTAATGTATGATTAATCAACTTTATTTCATGAGTTAAAGCCTAATACTATATGTAAAATAATTATGCCTTTCTGCACTAAAATATGTGCTAAGTAAAAGGATAATATAGTGATTATAGCACCTTAGATTTTACTCATTAAGTGTCACATTTTTAAATATTTTTACATTTATTTAATTATTACTTTCATAATTTAATATGACAGTAGCTATATTCCCGTGTTATTTATATTTTGACCATTTATTTAATTTGTAAAATAAAACATCCTATAAATATTTCATTAAAATTAAAAAATTATTATATTTTTTTAATTTAAAAAAAAAACTTTTACGATACTAAAAAATAACAAAGAAAACATAAAACTCGTGTTTGACTTAATTTTTTTGATGGAAGACCTATTTATTTAATTTAAACAATGCGTAAAAGTAAAATTTATCTTTTCGAAGTCAAACATGCACAAAGACTTTACTATTTCAATTAAGACACAAGACTAGTATATCATTACAATATAAAATATTTTGGTGATAAAAAAAATTATAGAAAATATTATCAGTCCTATTATTTTTAAATAAAAACTTATATATTAGGTATTACTATGCAATTTGACAACTATACTAAAATCTCAAGTAACAACAATAATTTGTTATCGGATAAAAAAATAAAAAATAAAAAATAATAATAATATATATATAAAGTAGACCAAAATTCATATGTTAACAAAAATCATACATAGATAAACTATATCTATTTATAAAAAATTTTAAGAACATGCTAGATGATATTATACCAATGAAAGATTTTTTATGAATAAATCATAAAATAGCCAACACAACAATTTTATTTTTATTATTATTATTATCATTACTATAATTATTATTATTATTATTATTATTATTAAAATAAGTTGACTTAGGGTTTAGGGTTGAAAAAGTCTATTGAATTATTGAAAGTTTACTTTTTGTCTGACTAAACATACTTTTTTAAAAGGTATTAGGCTAGAACTAAAACTAAATTCATTTTTATATTTTATAGAGATAAAAACATTTTTTCTTCTAAAATCTATATATGCCGGTACAATTTCAAAAACCATTAATGTGATATATAACTCATACATATATATAAAAAAAAATTACTAAATATCAACTAATTTAATAATTTTCTTATACTAATATCAAGTTATTTATGGATTTTTTTTATGGATTTTTTTTAATTACACAAATAATCTTCCATTTATTATTATTATCTCTTTATGAATCTTATGTGAAGGACAATATTTACATTATAAACATTTTTATATACTATATTATAAACTACGATATTAATATATAATTATATTTATATATTTTGTTAAAAATTAAAATTTTGTGGAGGCAACTGTTCCATTATCACATAAGGAAGAATCTCTTTTGTGTGAGAGGAAATTAAAAGCTATCTTACTATGAACATTTTTAAAGAATCTAAACATTTTGGTTTAAAAAAAATGAAAACATAATCAGAAATTAGGTTAGCTAAATGTGGAATGTGAGGTCAACGCGAACACGAGGGTCATGAAGAATAAAGCACTTTTTTTTACGTGTTTGAACGCGATTAATGCAAACTCCAAACGTTTACTTTGAGTCGTCTCAGTGACTGCAAAAGTTGATTCCTATCGTCTTAATTACTTAGCTACCTACGTCGATACACACACTTACCCTCTTAACCTTCTTTACTTACTGTATACTTTCACTACTCTGTATAGAATAATATATATATATATATATAATTAACCTCAAATATAGTAAGTAATACTGTCTATTTATGTTAATTATTCTAACCATTCAGACTAATAATATACTGTGAATGGTATATTTTTTACAGGAGGTTTTGTTTTTTTTAAAAGGATTGAAACATCCTTAAAATATCTCACTTATATTTAATTTATTTTTTATTAATAAAAAAATAGAAGAAAAACTTTTACACAATTACAATGAATCCTACCAAAAAGCAAACCAAGAAAGATTGGAAAATATTATTGATATAATTATTATTGTTATAGTATGGAAAACTATAATGTTTGATAATTTATTATTTTTTAACTGATAACACTATTTCGTTACTTTGCTTCTTTTTTTTTTCTTGAAATCGACTATGTATATTTTTTAATCTAACTTTATAAAATTTTCAGAGACAGACTTGTTTCTTGTACGTTTAGCTAGGTGGAGAAATGTGTATAAGAGGATTTCATTTCATTTTTAGCTTTTTCTTTTTCAAGAGACGTTTGCAACAGCTAAGATTAATGTTAGGTGTTTGCAACCATTTTAAAGTGCTACTAAATTAATTTTAAAAAGTTTAATGGATTAAAATAATTCTAAACCAATATTAACTATAGGATTAAAATAAATAATTATAATAAATTAAAAAATATCTGAGATGAAAAAATAGATATTAAGATTGTATTTCGTATTAAATAATTAAACTACATTGTCGATCTATTCAATACAAAATATAATTTAAAGACAATAAATAAATAAGATTTTAAAGATGATTGACACCTATAATACAGTATGATGTGAAAGGAATATATGTTATAATTAATTGATTAGGTTAAAGAGAACATATAATAGCAGCAGAATCTCCTCCAGGCAAATAAAAAAAATAGAAAGAAAAGAGAAAGTATTAGTAACAGTTGTTGCAACTTGGCCATGTGAGGGCTCAGATTCAGATGTAGTAAGAATAAGTATCCCACTGATTTGGCTAATCATTGACTTCCATACCCAACATCGTTAGAACCATTTCATTCCTTCCCTTTTGGGCACATACTATATAGCACATAACCTCAAAATAACAACATCAAATTAAGTTTTTTTCCTTTACCACAACTAACATTTTAAAATGTTCCAGACAAGACAACAGTATTAACGAAAATTCTCACTTAAAACATTCCATGTAGTTAAGGATAAGTATACCTTTTATTAATGTAGATTAGATGATTATTTATGGAGAGTGTAATTGAATGATAAAACTAATTAATTATATTATAATATTACATTAGATATACAGATCGAAAAACTATCCACAAATTACCAACCATCTAACCAAGTCACGACCTTAAAGAAAAATTAGTTTAACAAAAATGAAGTTTAGATTTCACAAATTCCAATTAAAGTAAATAATAATAATAATAATAATAATAATAATAATAATAATAATAATAATAATAATAATAATAATGTCTTACATTTGAATAGTAAGCACCCACAACTAATTCCCCTTGCTTTAATTAATTTTGGCTCCCATTCTTCGCCACTTTTTCTTGCTTTGACCACCGAAACTCTTAGAATGAAGACATTAAAACTTTGCCATAAATATTTATATGTCGCATATGGACCCTTGACTTAAGACCAGCACAACAAGCTCTACAATATTATTCAACACATAAAACTAAGCCGAATTCTCTTACCTTTTGCTAACACCTTCTTCTTCTTCTAGTTCTCCTTTCACACACTCTCTCCTTCTCCCTTCACAATAAACACACCATTTTCTGTTCTTGTGTTTTTGTTTTGACATGGAGGAAATTGAAGTGCCTCAATACTTCATTTGCCCCATATCCCTCCAAATCATGAGGGACCCCGTTACGGCCATAACGGGCATAACTTACGATCGAGAGAGCATTGAACAATGGCTATTCGATAACAAGAACAGCACATGCCCCGTGTCCAAACAACTCCTCCCGAGAGACTCTGACCTAACCCCTAACCACACCCTTAGACGCTTGATCCAAGCCTGGTGCACCCAAAACGCTGCACTTGGCATCGTTCGCATTCCAACTCCCAAACCCCCTCTCCACAAAATCCAAGTCCTTAAACTCCTCAAAGACCTCCACAACCACAAAAGCCTCGTGCAGTTGGAGCTTCTTGCTGCGGAGAACGAGAGGAACAAAAAGTGCTTGCTCGAGGCTGGGGTTCCACGGGCAATGATCATCTTCATCATCAACTGCTATAGAAAAGGTCAAATCCAAAAGGGTCTCCATGAAGCTCTTAGCATATTGCAGTTTGTCAAGATCCCCAAGAACGAAGTGAGTCTCACTAGTTAGTCACTGAATTTAACAGTGAAACTTAATTGCCCTTTTTTTTTCTTTCTAATATACCATTTGAAAGATATATAGTATTATAGTTGCTGTTTTATATTTTTTTTATCAGCAAATATATAAATATATATATAACTTTAAGAGTGATCAGATTCATATAAATAAACACCATCGTTTTACCGACCACTCAAAACCTTAAATCTAAACCAAACATTCAATTAAGCAAGAAAAAATCTTATAATAGTACAACACTCCACCTTAATAAAATCTTGTCCCTATGCTGTTTTCTAGTTAATATAGACATCGTCATCATTATACAATAATATCAACAAAACAAAAAGGTTATTTTCCTTATATTTTGTATTCTTAATAGTGTGGAAGAAGCTAGACAACACAACCAAAATAGTAGTCTCAAACAGCTTTTGAAAACCTTGTAAAAAATGACATATGAACTGTTTTGTTACGATTCTAGTTTTTATCTTGTAGTGGCCGCAGCTTGTGAAGGACCACGACCAAACATTGGATTCTTTAACATGGATTCTGTGCCACGAGGAAATGGAAAACTCCATTGCTGTGAAATCCCACGTGGTTCTGCTTCTAAAGAAGATCATCAACAAGGGCGACACGTGTCACGTTCTGGAGAGACTGAAACCCGAATTCTTCGAAGCAATGGTGAAGATTCTGAGACACGGGGTGACCCAACAAGGAACGAGTGCAGCACTTCACGTTCTGTTAAGCGCTTCTTCTTCGACGCGAAACAGGATCATGATGGTGGAAGCGGGCGTGGTTCACGAAGTGGTGGAGATCGAACTGGGGGCGCCGGAGAAGAGAGTGACGGAACTAACGCTGGCTATATTGTTCCACCTGTGTTGTTGCGCCAACGGGAGAGCCAAGTTTTTGAGCCATGAAGGGGCGATCGCGGTGGTGACGGAGAGGATACTGAAGGTGTCGGCGGCGGTGGACGATAGGGCGGTGTTTGTTTTGGCGATGGTGGCGAAGTTTTCGGGGACGAAGGTGGTTTTGCAGGAGATGTTGAAGATGGGAAGCATGGCGAAGCTTTGCATGGTGGTTCAGGCTGATAGGGCAAAGTATTTGAAGGACAAAGCCATGGAAGTTCTCAAGGAACACTCTGAGGTCTGGACTGACTCGCTTTGCTTTCCTCATTCGTCGTTTCGCGCCTACGTCCGCTACTGAAACGACACGCCATTTGTGACATCTTCGTTACTTGGATGGTTCTGTCACTATATACCATGCTTTTGTTCTAAAACATGTAACCTTCCAAATAAATTAGGTTAAATATATATTTTTGGTAAATGTATTATATAAAATTTATTTTTTTCCTAATTCAAACTTTCAACTTTTTTATTAAGACAATTATTGAAGTTTATAAGTAATAAATAAATTTTCAGTGTTGATGAATCAACTGGAAATTTGTGTTTATACAGGTATTGAGGAGATTACTACAGGTATTTGAGGAGATTTAAAGTTTGAATTAGAAATTAAAATTAGTTTTCACTTAAAAGTACGCAGTGACAAAAAAATATTTAATCCAAATGATATTAAGTGTTTAATATATATGTTAGGAGAAATAGAAATAGAAATAGAAAAATAACAAGAAAAAAAGTTTAATGAATTTTTTAATAGGATATAATAAGTTTATTCATACGTTATAACTAAAACTTACATGAGAGAATTTTATAAATTAATTTGTACATCAACTAATTACATTTTATATAAAAATGTTTATTTATTTTCATTTGTATTTACATTTTACTTCTCTTTATCTCTACATTTGTATGACATTATATTATCTATTATATTATAGTTTTTTTTACCGATACTTTTTTTTCTCGTATTTTAATTTATACAATTAAATTATTTGTACGTATTTGATAACAAGTCAATTGTCTCACATTCTTATATAATGATTCTTCAATATACTTTTTTTATCATCAAATGATTCTTCAATATAAACAGTAATGAATGATGTTTAATGTTCTAATAATGAATTAGATTATTTTTTTCTCCTCTGCTGAGTACTTTTTTTTGTCAGTCACAAAATCTAATCTTTATTTTTATCCTATATGTTTGCTACTACATGGAAGTAAAATATAGAGAATAGAACATCCAAGTTGAGCACAAAATTTAGTTCATACAAGTGAAGCATAAGGAGGAGAAGTTGAATACTTTTACAAATAAAAAATAAATATAATTACAATACTTAGAAATAAAATATATAATTAAACTACTACTTCAGTGTAGACTTTTACATCAATTATATTTCAAATTTTATATCGATCCACGAACCAATTTAAATGTCACCTCTGTAAAAAGTATTTTCTACACCGATTGTAAAGCATAATCAATATAAAATATATTTTACATCAATAATTGTTATTTTAACTAATGCAGAATGTGGTATTTTTGTGTGTGTAAACTATTTTTAAAAAAATTCTCCACTAAATAGAGAACCACGTTGGAAACCTAGTATCCAAATGTATAAAAATGGTAACAACAATCAAAATCCTTATAGATATACAAAAAAAAAATCACTTTAAAATAATTAAAATAGTTTAGTTTATATCTCAAAGCATTAAACGCCTAAAATGAGGATTTACAAAAGTAGAAAAAGAAAACATTAAATAGTTTTAAATATTATATTATCCCAAATTGTCACGTTATTAGAGTCGTTAAGCCGATTTTAATGCGATGATTTTTTTAAAAATTTAAAATCATATTTATTATTTATTTTTCAATTCAGTAAATATTTTTATTAATATCAAATTAATGTTTATTTAACCCACACTAATAGAGTTTACTTATGTTAGATATAAAAGAGTTATTGAACGACTCTAATATGATATAAAAAGTATTTTCTAAAACAAATCAAAAAAATATTTTTTTTAATTTATTTGTATTAGGACAAAATTAACGTGATTTAACCAACACTAATAGAATTAGTTAATATTAAATACTATTAAGCTTAACCATATAGTGACATTAAATATTTTAAATTTTTTTAATAAGTAAAATTACTGATTCTTCCATATTTTGTTACAAATGACATAGATTCAATATGCTTAATTAATATAATACGCATAAAAAAATAGCAATTTTTTTATAAATATAAGAAAATATCAATTAGTTTTATATATTTAGTAAAGTTATTTCATTCATTCAAATTTTAAAAACAAAATAGCCGACAATATTACTTATATATATATATTAGAAATGAAGCAGAATCCAATGATGAAGGAGTGAATAGAAAGTAAATGAAAAATGCAGACGTTAAGATGAAAGAAAGACTTGAAAAAGAAGAATACGAAGTGACAGCAACTAAAGCAGTTTCCCAGTATGAACTGTTTGTTGAAAATTAACTAGTCCTCAAAAACGAGCTAATAAATGGGACCATTGTTGTCAACCATGGACTCTGATTTTTTATTTTTATTTTTTCAGAATATAATAAATTAATAAAAATTATTGTGATACACACTACACTGCATGCATAAAATCCTTGGTGCCCTAGTAACAATTTTACCTTTGAAAAAAAAGGAAAATTCTTCATCACTTTCAGTGTAAGGAAGCTTTCAAGTTTCAACAATATGCATGTAGTTGTGGGTGTTCAAAGTTTCATGCCTATTTTGAAAGTTTTGACTTATATATATATTGAAATATTAGAAACAAATTTTAAAAGAAAATTAAAAAAAAAACTACGACCTTTTTAATTTATAATTAGTTAATTTATTTTCAAAATCCACATACTAAAAGTTTCAATCACTTGTACTCTATCTATTTTTTTTTTATCAGCAACTAATTAATAAAATTAAATGAAACACTTTAGGGGTATTCCAACCCTTATACATAGACCTCCTAATTAAGCATTTAGCAATTAAAACAAGGTTAAGCGGCTCCCCACTTAACTCAAAAACTTAAAGCTAGGGTACATCACTTGTACTCTATCTATGAGCATCAAAATGAATTGTAATTATATAATTATTATATAATATAAAATATTCTACTATCACTTTATCGCTATTTAAATTTATTCTAAACTTTTATACAAACAATTAAGATAATATGTGATTATAATATTTTAAATTTTTTACAATTATAATATTTAACAATAATTCGAATTATTTAAAAATAAATAAAGATATGAATACATGTGTGACAGCGCATATATTTTCGATCATTTTTATATAATAAAAATAATATGGAAAAGGAGAGTTACTTGTGTTTCTGTATTTTGTACAAAGAAAAATAAAGAAAACGGAAACCAAAGTAGCTGGTCAACGGTATCCAACGGTATCTAGTCAATGATTTTAAAATGGTCAAAGTTCAATAATTTCATTTCATTGATGTGATGTTACTAATAGCTACCTATATTTTTAAAAATAAATATTAACCTTTTATAAACCACATTTAAAAAAAGTTAAGCATGACCTAAATTTCACCAACAAAATATCCTAATTAATAGTGTTTATCTTAATTTATATTTTTAATACGAATGTATCAAACAGAAAGAGAACTTATGAAAAATTAATGATGAATTATTTGGTAGAAACTACTTGTCATACATTAAAAAATTATGATCTTCCTTTACTAATACGAATATTTTATAAAAAAAAAATCACTTTCAACTTTTTAATTAGTGTTTTAAGAGTATTAGTTAATGTTTGTATAAAAATATTCCATAGTGACTATGTTCTAGTACTTAAACATACTTTTCACAAAATTTTCAAAAAATAAAATAAAATAAAATAAATTAGTAGCATAAAATAAATTAATTTTTTCCTGAGTTAAAATTATTTATATTCTTTAAAAGTTTTTACATTTAACGTCTTCACAAATCAAACATAACCATGAACTTTAAATTACATGAGAAATATAGTTTTGTTCTAGAAATGAAGTATGTAGATTAGATAGTAGGTAGTACTGCTTAAAGAATTCAGAGTTAATTATCTTTTTTATTTTATTATACATAAAACTAAGATGTATATTTAATTATCATAATTTTTATTACCATTTAAATTTTACTAAATCAATAAGTCTTAAGTCAATTTTTTTTACAGTTTTTAAAACCTTAATTTTTCTTTTTTAAATTAGGGGATGTGTTGGATAAATCGTTCTAATAATTTATGTTATAATTTTGTTATCTTAAGTTAGTTTTTTACACACACACACATATATATATATATATATATATATATATATATATATATATATTCCTTCATATTAGAGACTCATAATAAATCCGAGAGTTTTTCTTACATCATTCACACAGACTATTTTTTTTTCTCTAAAAAAATAGAATCAATTAGCTAATTGAAAATTTCAAATCTCGTCAAGAATTGTTCGTACAGGCTAAAAGTATGAGAAAGCCCATTTCAATTTTATGGGCCCATCGGTAATTTGGGCCATCTTCATGCAGTTAAACTTGACGGCTCCATTCAGCAATATAAATTGGGCAATTACGTCTGCATCATATCACTCCACCCAATTTCAATATGAAAACACGAAACGAATCTTTTTCTAAAATATGTTTATGGCTTCTTTTTTTAACGAATTTTCCGTACTGTTTTGATTTTTTAATTCTATTCGGAATTTTTATTTCTGTAACACGATAATTTCTTCTACATCTACTTTTCCAGAATGTAATATTTCTAATTCCAAATTTTCATTTTCGAAATAAAAGATATTTTTGAAATTTTAAAACTATATAGGTGCATGTTAAAAGTTTAATGTAGTAAGAATTTGTCTATAAATTGGGTTGTTTCTTCCTTTAACTTATTTCTTATTGCACCTCTTACTTTTTAAAATATAAAAAATGTCTTTTATATTTAGAAATAGGTGATTCACAAAAATTCTGAATTTTTCAAAAAGATATTTTTCGAAACGAATCAACTCCTTTAAGAACATGCATTATGAATTATAGAATGTAAGAGGTATTTCCGTATTACAAAATTTAGATGATATTTTTAGATTTAGGAATACTTTCAGGTTATATAATCTATAATGTGTTTTTCTTAAAAAAAATATTAAAGTAAAATATTATTTCAGCAAGATCAGCAAAGCTAATTCGTGATTAGGAGTTAGATAATTCAGCTATGAACACGATCCAACTCCTTAACCTGATCCAGTAAGGAAAGCCACTATAAATAATATAAATATTAGATATTTTAAAAAATAGGTACGTCATTATCTACCGTACTCGACAATCAAATGTCAAACCCCTTTTACTGACTTGAACGTCGTTAGAGGATCGAAAGTCGATACTAAGAAGAAAAAGTAAGAGACAAGCTAAAAAAAAATTGAAGAGGAATACGAAAAAGACGAATCCTTTCAACATTGCTCCATATTTTTCCTCCGTGACCCGCGAAGCAGCGGAGAGCCCCTGTCGTTATTAAGTGTAAGTAGCCTTCTATATTGGGTGTATATAATCATGTAACTCATTCAGTTTGGTGCGTCAACTTTTAAAGCAAGTCAACCAAAATAAAACCCATTTATGTTACCAAATCAAAACTTCAATTTGACACGTGATCAATTTAATGTTAATGCTGACATTTTGTTGAGACAGTTGACCTGTTAAAGCAATTTGTGGGTCAACAAGTTGTATTCACAAAGCCTAGAATTGCACACCATATATTCATATTCCTTATATAATATTAAATGTTAGTTAAATTGTGGAATATTAACCATAACATAAAACATACTATATATTGTAAAGGGTTTACTTTATAATTCCAACTCATTTATGACCTATTTCATTTAATAAATAAACTGTTAACACCATCTTATACTATTTTCTTTAGTAATACATGAAATAAAGTTTGAGCTATAATTGTTTCATCCTTATTATTTTTATAAAATCTCCCATTTGCTAGCTACTTAACATTACACACTTTATTATTTTAATAAATTCGTCCATTAGTATTATTATTTATTTTAATAAAATGTTGTATATTTTAAAAAAATTATTCCATCTTAAGATTTATAAAATGTAAATTTTTTAAACGTAATTTGGTGGGAGAAAATGTTTTTTTACAACCATTAATTTTATTATTATTGTTGTTTGTTTGTTTTATAATTAATAATAATAAAATATTAAAAAGTAAAATATTATTTCCTTTGCAAACTTTTAAAATCAAAATAATTATTTTTTAATTAGATAATAAAATATATATAAAAAACTTGCTTAAATTAAATATGCTGTTTTATTTTTTCAAAATAAAATGAATAAAAGAAAATATTCAAAGAATACTTTAACTCTTATAAAAAAAAATATTTTCGTAAATTATTTCAAGAAGATGCTAGCTAATATTTTCTTTTCATTTTTTCTTCATTACTGCTTATAGTTAATTTACTAAAATTAACAATAAAAAATTCAAGATGAAATAAAATATAGAAATCGACAAGCTTTTAGCGATAAACAAATGTAATTATTTTGAAACCATATATATAACACCCTGTCAAGCTTTGACGCGTATAAATCACGCATAAGGAATTATAGTTATTATAAGATTATGATAATGATTTTTTATTGTTACAATTATTGTTATAAAAATATATAATATTATAATTATAATAATTTATTATAATAATATTCTCTATTATTGTCATAATAGAATAATAATTATCTCTTAAAATTGTAATTTTTTTGGCAGCTTTGACATGATTGAAAAAAAAAATAGAGAAATAGTGTTGATGTAAAAAAGTTGCGTTGGAAACAATTACTATGATATGATGGTTTGGCGCTTCTATAGGGTTTAGACTTTTGGTGGCGGCTTTCACATGTCACTCTTCTCTTTTTAACCACACATCTCATCAACACGTGATACATTTCACCATTTTCATCGCCGACATTCGTTACTTCCATCACCGTCACCATCATTATCACTTTTTCTCCACCTCCTTTTCTTTGCGTCCAGTATTAATAAATTAATTTTAAGTTTAATATATTATAAAATATTTTAACTTTTAATTGATGTAAATTTTTTAATACACTCTCTCTTGATGTTATCATTATGTGTCACTATGTATTTATAATACTTGATAATTGTGTGATTGTATATTTATAAATAATTCAATAATATTCAAATAGATTCAATCACCTATCGAGATATGACATATTTTAAATATTTTAATATTATATTAAAAGATAAATTTTAATTATAATTAAATTTTATAAAATTTGTATAAACTAATAATTCATTATTCAATTTTCTTTTGGTTGTGTATGTGTCTAAAATAAGCGGAGAAAAGAGATTAGTGTTATAAAGTGGACTATAAGTCTAATTCAACCTCATAAAACTGACTCATAGGATTAATATTTGTACTCATTTATATGTAATGAAAAGCTATAATCTCTAGTCGATGTGGGATCTCCAACAATTAGAAAGAAAATATCAAGTTAAAAAGACATTTGAAGATAATATTTATTTTAAGGTGAAATACTTAATATATCGCTTAAAATATTGTTAATTTATATCTTTTAAAATTAATTCAGAATTGATATTGACATTTTTTATATAAGATGTATCAGAATTTTCAGACTCTTCTTGGCCAGTTCGGCTTGTTATTTGTTACAGCTTGCATATGCTTAGGGTTTGATTAATTCTATTTAGTCATATTAAAAGGGTTTGATAAGTTATAACACGTAATATAGTAGTGTTTTTTTAGTAAGACGTGCAATGTTATCTTTTCCCTTATTTTTTAAAAAATATTATAAACATAAGATTATCATAATTTTAAAGTGAAACATCAACACTCGATGCTTTGCTTGATTATTAAAGTAATAAGAACTAAAGTCTGATTTTGCGTGCTTGATTCCAGTTTGTGGTGTTTGTGATAATGTATATAGTTTTATAATGTGGTGTTTGTTTTTAAAATATGATGGAACAAGATAAGCATATGTATCCATCTAAATATGAACATATGTATGGCTGTTTTGGTATGCAGTAATTCTAGTCTTTGTAAGGTTGGTGTAATTGTGTTCTATTTTGTTTTAAACTTATTGTATACTGATTATAACCTTTTTTTTAAATATTTTAAGTAATTTATTTTATTCTTATTTGATAAAAAAAGTATGAATATGATCATAATTTATGAAATTAATATATGTATATATGTAATTTTAGTTGGATTATGACACTACTTTAATGTGAGGAGCTGAGTTTGATCAGATGAAGGTATATTATGGTTGATTTTTTTATTAAAAAAATTAATAAATAAATGTCAAATATTTTAGGAATGTTTAAAGCTTATACACTATGAGTTTATCGATCTAGAGTTCCTTCTCATCCCTACTTAGTCTTTAAGACCATTTTGCTAATAAGGCTATGTTGAACATTCTAAGGTCTTTAAAATACCTAAACTCCTTCGTATTTACATTTACATATTGTTTTCAAGTTTACTCATGTAATTTTCCTCCCTTCGTGTCCCTATCCGCATAAAAGGTCTTTTTGGATTCTGACAATTTGTTTCCGAACTGATGTAGATATTTTGAATATGAATAAGTAATTTTACTAATAAAAAAAATATGTTCGGCTTTCTATTTTGAGAGGTGTTTTCTTTATTTATCTACCATTCTTATCAAAAAAATCATTATTTCTATGATTAATTTTACAATAAAAATTTCTGAAAAAGTATTAACCCGAATTGAACACATAACTCTCTGATTTGTTAAAATTGATTTTTTAAACCGGATACTATTTTGAAGCATTTAAGGACCACAATATTTTATACACCAGCTTTACAAATGACTATCATCTACAAAACTACTTAATTATATTAATATGTGTTTCATTTATTTTCACCATAATTCCTTCTAGCCTTTCTTTTTCTCTCAACTTGTATCACTCTCCTGTTCCAACAATTAAGAAGAGATGATTAAGTTATGTCTTTTTCTTGTAGTGCATGATCCTTTCTTTATTGTAAAGATTTTTTTTTTTCTCTTTTACAATTATTTTAAATTTAATTAGATATAATGAGAGTAGTCTCTCTTGAATTTCTGTGGGCGAGATTCCACATTCACAACCATGAACCAATTAAGTAGGTAAACTAATGTATTATATTTTTAAATAGATATATGTTAAAAAAAGTATATTTGTTGATATCATAGCTATAGATAAAATCAATTCTATTTTTTCTTATATTTATACACGTATTTTTTTTATTAAATGCAAGGTGTCAACTAACAATATCTAAGTCTAATGGTAGTTATGATTATTAACAAAAGCAAATAGTTCAATCTCGGACGTGCAAAAGAGAGAGATACAAGAAGAAAAAAAAAAAAGGGAGATTTTGAGAGGGAGGAAATAGGTTTAGATATGATAATCTTATCATATAATATTAGGATACCAACACAATTACAACAAAAGAAGTATAAGGACTGTGGATAATGTAAAATTACTAATAATATTAAAATAATTATAATAATAATTTTATTGATATTATTAATATTGTTATTAGTACATTAAAATATTTTAATAATATTAATATTATGAATATTTTTAATATTATTTTTTATCGACAATAATGAAATAATAAAAGTGTTTTAATCTATATAAAAAGATAAATTTAGTAATTTTTTTATCAATAAAAAATAATAAATAAATAAAAAATATTTTAATATTTATAAACAAGACTTATCTTAAATTTTATTCCTCTAATATTCTTGAAAAATAAAAAACCTTAATAGAGACACCTTTTACTCATCATTGTATATGTGTAACCAAAAAGTTGGATAAGTTAAAAAAAATCTCGGAAAGAGTCTTTGAGATCCCATGAAAACAGCATATATTTCATAGAAAAAGCTCTTAAACCTCTCACAGCTAAAGCAGTGGAAACCTGTAAAATAGTGACTTAGTTATCCTCAGATTCAGCCCCTAGCATATGCTAAACCTATAGAACCATATACATCTACTGTATTCATATGGATTTCACAAATGGCTTCAATTTAAACGATAGTGCACGATAATACACATTAAAAAAATCATTAAATATAAATTATTTTTAAAAATTAAAAAAAATTATTAAATTAAAAATTATTTTATATTATTTTATATTTTTTTAAATTAATTTTTATTATTATTAATAGTTTTTAAATTGGTATCTAAATTAATTATAAATATTTTTGCTATAAAAAATTTGATAACAAAAATTTGATAATTAATTAGTTACCAATTTAAAAACTATTTAACAATAATAAAAATTAAACTAAAAGTTATGATTTTTTTATCTATAAAATAATTTATAATTTAAGTAATATAATAATTAATTATTTTTTATTTTTAAATTTAATTTTTACTTAATAATTTTTTTATAAACACTTCCAGAGAAAGTATCACAAGTTCCACAATATTGCAAGTTATATACTACACATATCCATAAACTTTACTGTAGTATCATAAATGGAAAATCAGTGTCTGACCTAATCTGCAACAATCCAATAGGCTAAATAATCTGAAACAAGTTAACCTTAACCTGTTATATAGGATTTCTGCCAGCAATGGACCTTAGTAAGATTTCATACATATATATGATACAAACACAAATCAGAATAAGAAGATAACTTTTTTAGGTATTTATTTTTATTTAAATCTAAGATTTAATTTGAACTAGTACCATACAATTTTTTTTTATTTATAAATTTTATTAATAATAAAAATTACGTTTAATTTTTAAGATGATATATAATTTATTACATATAATAATTAATTATTTTTTATATTTAAAATAGATTTTAATTTAATGATATTTTGTAGGATTTGTAAAATAAAAATCATTAAATAAAATTGGTATTTTAATTACTTATATTGATAAGAGGGAAATAAAAGGAAAATGAAGACGTTCTTAGCTGAAGGAACTATGACAACTGTAACTGTATGAACGAATCCTGCAGAGTGAAGTTGAGTTTGTAGAAGGTGGATCATATGATCCCACTAATGTTTCTTTGTTCCTATATTTTAATATTTAATATTTGAATATTTTAATGCAGTAGGCGAAAAGCCAAAAGTCAAATCCTAACCTTCTAAGACTATTACTATTGAAGAAGCCTGCATGAGTTGTAGCTAAAGAGGAACCGACCAAAGAAAGTCAAAGCTGTAAATCATAAATGCTACAATAAACTCTAATTACAATTTTCTCTCTGCATCACCTATTAATTTCATTCAATTCCCATATTTTCCTAATTATATTTTCAATTTAGGGTTCATAAATAGATAAGGGTTTTCAGACGCAAATCTTATCTTTTTAAATGTAGCAATAGTTATAAGAAAAAAAATCCTTACAAGTAAGATTGGTTACGAAGAAGTCTAATAAAGCATTCAACTACTAATTCAGAATAATTAAAACAAGTAACCGTTAGAACCGCTCTTAAAGAAAGGTATATTGAAAGCATTTTTTTTCTCTCAGTTTTTGAAAATACTTTTACTTGTTCATAATATTTTAATAAAAAATTATCAAATATTTGATAAATAATATTAATTCACGAGGAGTGATAGAAAAACAGACAGAAAAACAGACTGAATCCTGGGGCTTAAAACTCTAATACTCTTAGACCAAACATAAACGATGAATATTTCAAAGTATGAACTGCTCATTAATTAGCTATCCATAATTACTTCATCTATATCTCATTTAAAGTGATCATTATAATTGAAATACCTTACGTACGAGTTTATAGTTCATGAAATAATTATTTCAACACATAAAAGAGGCACACATTTCATTAGATAAAGAAATATAAATCTCAACAGACAAAGGAAATACATTTTGACAAGAAAGGAATAATACATCCATGAATACAAAGAAAAATACAAATTAATCTTGCCAAGCTCATTCGATCCTTTATAAGAAAACACCTTAATGTTTAAGATTAAAAAAATATAACTACAAAAAATAATTAAATAAAAACTAATTTAAATACCAAAATAATTAGTTAATATTTAAGTAAATTAAAAATTATTTTATAAATTAAAAAAAATTATTGATATCTAAATTAACTTTTATTATTTATAAAAAATTATAAAATAATTTCTAAATTAATATCTAATCTTTAGTTATCAAAATTTTAACTACTTACTATATATATTCTAAATTAGTCTTCTATTAATCTTTTAGATACCAATTTAGAATCTAGTATATTAGTAACTAAAACCTAAATAACTAATTTAGATTTCAATTTTAAAACTATTTTATAAATTTTTATTAATAATAGAAACTACTTTAAATATTAATAATTTTGTAGTCTCTAAATTAATATTTAATTAAGTTAATACAGGAATTAATTAATTTTTATTATAGTTAATTTTAAAACGAAATTGATTATTGACACTAATATATATATATATATATATATATATATATATATATATATATATATATATATATATATATATATATATATATAATATAAAACAAATACGCAAGAATAAAACAAAAAATAATTTTCTTAATTTTTTGTCTGGGGAGATC
>Ga0123342_1001896_pt1 | contig 35006 bp, 17 predicted proteins | sample Turbeawhitnodule_FD_89960 | JGI IMG/M metagenome (GOLD analysis project Ga0123342, IMG submission 89960) | Root nodule microbial communities of legume samples collected from Mexico - Turtle bean Mexico white nodule | ecosystem: Host-associated > Plants > Roots > Nodule | place: Mexico: Nepantla... | reverse complement strand
GACTTCAGTTGATGCCTATCATGAAGAGTTCAATTCAATCATTACAAGATTGAAGTTATCTGATGATCATATTCTAAGGTGCTTCCTTGGTGGATTAAAGAAAGAAATCCAGATGATGGTAAGGATGTTCCGACCTCAGTCTCTACAACATGCGTTTACCTTGGCCAGGACGTATAAAGGAGCTAATTCAAGCAATTCGATGGCCAAATTCCACAGGGGAGTCTTGGGTCCAACACCAATGCCTATATCGTCGTCTGCTTCAATCAATGTGGCCCCTAAACCCAAACCAACACACCACTTCCCACCGGAGTTCATAGCAGAACGTAGGACCAAAGACCTGACCTTCGTTATTTTTGTGTTGAACCCTACTCAATGGAGCATAGTAGGATACACAAGAAATTACAGCTTCACGTCATGGAGACAAAGGAAGATGACTCATATGATAGTCCTCCCAGTGATGTGACTGAATTATTGCAAAGGAAGGAGCCACAAATCTCAGTCAACGCATTAACCATAGTGGTTGGGTTTAGAACCATGAGAATAGTTGGATATCATAAAAAACGACCTTTACATATTCTCATTAATAGTGGCAGCACTCATAATTTCTTAGATACCCAAATGGATAAAAAAATATGGGTGCATAATTGATACGATTGCCCATTTGAATGTCATGGTAAGCTGGGCTCTACCACAAACCTTAAAAACAGTTAAGAGGGTTTTTGGGCTTAGCTGGATATTATAGATTTGTCCGTGGGTATGACGTCATTGTTACACCCTGATATTCTTAAGAAGGATAATTTCATTTAAAGACGAAGTACCCATTGTTCTATTCTTGAGGGCAAGAATGTTGTTGAGGGAAGGGCATGGTTATATCCTAAAGTTTTGGGATTTGATTAATATTATTGTTGGGTTGTTAAGATTTAATTAGTTAGGATTTTATTAGGATTTTATCATTTATTCAATTAGTGAGGACCTTCCATTACTTTCCATGGCAGATTCAACACTCCGCTCAAGCGGTTAAGGAGATGGAAGATGGAATCTCCCAAAGGATGGATAATAGGTTTCTGCATCGCAATTTCAGTAAAGCAAAAATCCGTTCTTGTCAGGGTCGTACTTCATGCATCTGGACAGATTGCCTTCCAAAGGTTTATTCACATTTTGCTGCCAAAGAAATGACACTTCTATTACTATACAGTATTTTGCTACGTTTTAATTGTAGTTATTGGCTACCTTCTTGCCTATTTCTGGCAAGATTATGGGTTCTTGTATTTTTTTAACTTGATTTTTTTTTTGTAAAAATTGGTTTCCTTCTGTGTTGATGAAACTCTAATAACTTTTGTTGTTTATATGACCTTTGGCACAGACGACATAAGGTGAAATAGAGGAAGGAAAGCCAGAGAAAAACTTCGATTATGATGAAATGGATGTGAAAGCCAACTCAGTGTAATTGTGTAATTTTTCAAGTTTCAATGCAAAGAAATATATTAGCTTCCATTTCAAGTTTGAATAAGAACTAAAGTTCAATATTGTCTATTTTTGTTCTGTCCATATGTATTAAAGAAATAATAATTATCAAATTATATGTAATTATTGTATGCAATATTGTACGATATTGTACGCAATTAATTTAATAATGATAGAATTTCATGATTTAGATTGTAATTTGATTTAGATTGTAATTTGAAGAGAGAAATTTCTATATATTTCATATACAGTAACCATACACATTATTTTCTTTTTATCATTTTCGTATTGTCCAACTAATACACTAAAATTTTACTATTTTAATATCAAATTTTGTACATCATATTGAATACTTCCTACCTTTATTACACTTTCGTTTTATATTTTTCTATATTATTAGCTAAAAAATTGTTCATTTTCAATTAAAAAGTAATAAATATTTTCTCAAAATTATTATACACAAAACATTATCTTGTAACTCTGTAGAATTACTATTCCATCCATTCTTATATATGAAACACAAATACCTAATTCATTAGATTAAAATTGATTGATGTTAATAAATTTATCTTTTAAACTATCTATGTGACTAAAATTCTTCTTTACTAATTATTTCAGTATAATTTTTTTTGTAGTTAACCGTATTTCAATCTTAAAAATAATTAATATAAGAGACTTTATTTGTTTGTCCTAAAGTAAAGTGATTGCTGAAAAATGATTATTTTGTAAAGGTAAATTAATAATCTTGTGTTTTTAAGAAGTTCCTCTTATACCCCAAAACTTTTTTATGGTGCACACTATAATCCTATGAAGGAGGAAGAGACCGGTCCCAGAAAGTTATTATGCTACTTGAGAGATGTGAGTAAAATAATTGAATTATGAAATTAAAGATATTTATGTAGTTGTGCATAATTACAGTAATTAGGTTTGAAGTACAACTCCAACTAAATTATATAAAGAAAAAGTTTTGTTGTACAAATCTTTTGTTAAATTAAATATATTCTTGTAAAAATTTAACACCAATAATATTAAAATTAATCTGAAAAGTGTATTTTCCACATATGATGGGGTCCAATACTACTATTTCCATACCAATGATTCCATCTAATGACCGTTGCAAAGGTTTCATTTGTGACATTTTATCGTTATTTGCTTTTCAATGTCACATGCTGTGTTCTTTTATTCATCTCACATGTTTGATTTATGAAAACAATACTTATAAGTAACGTTTGTCACATTATATAGATAGATTATTACTATTCCAAGCCACAAAATTCAATCTTGTTTATACATTAAAGTTACACATTACAATCATTATTTTTTATTTCAGTTTAATCAATGTTTTTTTGAGTTTAAACATCTAATTAATTATGTTAGAATTAATTAACAACTATATTATATATTTTTTGTGGGCATTTCTCTAAACATAAAGCAAATTAAATGGTTTAATCAATGTTATTTCTTTAGACAGCTTAATCTTTTTTCCTTAATTTATTTGTTGGCGTTCTGGTCAAAGATGATGATGATGGTTCCAGAGTTTGCCTCAAATAGCCGTTGCATAAGTCAATCTCACATGGGCCAGGCAATGCTGCCAATAATGCAAATTAACTTATGATTGAATCAGTCAACAAATGTTTCTACAGATATAGATACGTTGTGAGCGTTACCATAATCTTCAATAAGAAATATATAGTTTTTTTACACTATTTTGCACACTATCTGATGATTGAACTATTCAAATAACCATTTTTTACTGCATCAAAGTCCCAAAAAGCATCTATTGCTTACAAAAATTGCTTAGACTTATGCACTTAATGCATAGAACAGAAAAATGATTCAAATAATACAGCAGACCATGGAGCACACAGGCCAACACATGTTGGCGCTCTGGTGTCAGATTCAGATTCTCAAACATAGGAATAATAAATGTTTTTGTTTAATGAACAGATTTCTGTGTTCATATTGAACATGTTTCACTCAAAAGTTGCAACACCATTAAAGATTTAAGAGAGAATATATTTCATTCCAGAGTGTACAATACAATTGTTTCAGAATGCAAGCTTGAGAAATACTAGTACATGACCAGAAACAAAGTTGATTTCGGTATATAATGTGCTTGCTTTGTCTTAATACATTATTGTTGCCATGAAGTTCAATGTAATAGCTTGAACTCCAGTGAATGAACCTTGAATTTCCCTATATGTCAGATTACAATTACAAATACAAATGTCATTGAAACTAAGTGTCCATAATGAACTAAAGAATCAAATGAATAATAATAACAAGAAATTCTTCATCTTCAATCAATTTTGATCTCACACACAACTTGGTCAGAATTCAAGTCTTCCTCCGCATCAGAAACAATGTCTTCGAGACTCAAAGACAAGCCAGAGGAGAAAGTAAGTGTTGGTTTTTCTTTAGGCACCACAAGAGACACTCCTCCTTCATTGTTGAGAATCTGCAACACTCTTCTCATGGAAGGCCTCTGAGCACTATCAGGGTTAGCACAACTCAACCCCAAGAGCAAAAGCCTCTTCATTTCCCCTTCCTTAAACTCCCCATTCAGCTTCCTGTCAGCAGCCTCAATGATCCTCCCTTGAGAGTGCAACCCCCAAACCCAATCCACCAAATTCACCATCTTCTGCCCCTCCCTCTCAATTGGCTCCTCCCACAAGCCACCTCAAGCACCACCACCCCATAGCTGAACACATCACTCTTCTCATTTGCCATTCCACATTGAAGATACTCAGGAGCAAGGTACCCCATTGTCCCAGCAGTTAGTGTTGAAACAGGACTCTTGTCATGGTCCATAAGCTTGGCCAACCCAAAATCACCCAACCTTGGGTTCATGCTCCCATCTAGCAATATGTTCCCTGTCTTGATGTCCCTATGAATCACCCTCTGCTCACACTCTTGATGCAAATAGCTCAAAACAGAAGCCAACCCAACAGCAATGTTCACCCTATGAACCCAACTCAACACATGGTTAGTATTACCTCCTTCACATTCTTGGTAAAGCACCTTGTCCAAGCTTCCATTTGGCATATACTCATACACAAGCAACAACTCACCCTTCTCAACACACCAACCTAGGAGTTGAACCAAATTCTTGTGCCTCAAACTAGCTATAATGGATAACTCGGCCAAAAACTCGGTTTTCCCGTCGTACTGTCTTGACCTTTTAATCGCAGCTATGGTCCCAGAAGACTCAAACAAAGCCTTGTACACTGTCCCAAAAGATCCTTTCCCAATTACCCTTGAAGCATGAAACCCCTTAGTGGCCAACTTCACCTCCTTGTAACCAAACTCTTTAGGACAACATCCCACTGTCCCAAAGCCTTTCTTATTCCTCAAACCACGCCATTTCAGAAAAGAAACATACCCCAAAACCACAAGCAGGACGCAGAAAAAAGCAGGACCAGCAATAGCAACACAAAGACCAAACAAAAACCTCTTACCACGGTTATTACCACTACCCTTGGTTGAATTTGAAGAAACAGGAATGCCCTCAACCGCAACACTCGAAGGGCTGCTAGAACCATTGATCAGAGGGTACAAGTTTGACTCAAACTCCAAACTCCAACTCATGAGTTGGATAAGCTCGGTGCTTCCTAGCGTGGAACCGGAAAACCCCACATAGAAACCATCCTTAAAATACTCATAAAGGTCAAGGTCAACGCTCAAGACAGGGTTTTGAGGCTTGGAAGAGGCTGGTGACGAGTAGTTCAAGAAAACTTGGAGCTTTTTCTTGTCAGCATGGTGATAATCAACCCAAGAAGTGATCGGAGTGTCAGTGCTGAGATCAACGAAAGTGGGGTTGGTAAGGGAGGAGTTTGAGGTGGTGGTGAGGTCGAGGGTGAGATGGTTTTGGTTGGGGTGGAAGTGGAGGGAGAGGAGGGTGTGGGAGGAGTTGAGAAAGAAGGAGAAGGTGGAGGAGGGGGTGGCGGAGGTGGTGGTGTTGGTGATTGAGAAAGTGAAATTAGTGGAGAGAGAGAAGGAAGGGGTGGTGGTGATGGGGTTGTTGAAGAGGAGGGTGCCGGAGGAGGAGGCAGGGACAGTGGTGGAGAGGGTGAGGCCGACGAGGCCGTTGCGGAGGAAGGAGTCACCAAGGAGGGTTATGTTGCGGAGGGTGAAGGAGGGAAAGGAGAAGGAAAAGAAGTTTGTGTTGTTGTGAGAGAGAGCCATTGTTGTTGTAAAGAAGAAGAAGATGATGATGGTGGTGGTGGTTCTTAAGAACATGGTGTTGTTGTAAGATTGAAGATGATGAATGTGTGAAAGTAGAGAAAGTGAGGAAGTGACGATGGGATTTAAATAAGGAAAGGGTGGGAATGTGGGAAGATAACGGTTGTGCAAAGTGGGAAAGTGGAAAAGAACAACTAAAGAAAGTGGCTTATGTTATGATTATGTCACTCAAATCATATGTTTTTCAGAAAAGGATTGAGGAGTGTCGGCAAAAAAATTGTTACCTAGTATGAACATGTGATGTTTTTAGATTATTTAACAATACTTTACTTTAAATTAACAAATTTGAATATATTGACAAAAGAGTAATACAGATTGAGAAGTTTATGACTGTTTAACGTTTGAAAAAAAAGATGAGTGTTAATTAGGAAAATTTATTCAATAAATGGTTCATTTAATTTTTAATTTTTTTTCTTATTGAGAAATAGGTTTTTGAAACGAAAATATTATATAAGCCTTTGAATTAATTTCTTAAAATTAAATTTTTTGTTTGGGTCTTAAATGTATATCATCATCATCAAATAACTACAAAAGTTATTAATTTTTTAGGGTATAATTAAATGATGTCTTAAAGGTTTAATAAATTTATTTAATTTTTCTTAACTTCAGAAACTGGTTGAATAATGGGGTATAATTTGAAAGATTAAATTTACTATTTGATTTAAAACTATGTAGACCCATCCCAACTTTCATCAATGAAATATTGAAGCATTGTTTGAACGAGCAAAATGAGTCTATGGGGTTTTCGTATATGCGGCAATTTTATTTTTGAAGAATGATTCTACTTGACTTAACAATTAAATATATTTTTTATATTAATTATTAAGTTAATGATATTTTTATATCAATTTCATTCGAGTTAAAAAAAATATTTTATTATAATATAATATTTTAAAAAATAATTATAAAGTAGTTACTTTTAATGTTGGTTCAACATTTTTTTTCTTATTTTTACTTGACAACCCCTTTTAATAAAATATTATATTTAATTAATAAACATAAAATAATATTATTATTAGTTGTATAGAAAAAATAGAGTGTAAAAAATATCCTTCTTTTTATTAAGAAAACATAATATTTTAGTATTAAAAAAATTATAAAATATATATATTTTTTAAAAAGCTAGTGTGAAATAAAAAAAAGAAAATCAATGTTTTTTCACAAACAAGTGGTGGTCAAAGAGGGGTTCAAAGTCTAATAAATATGTGAAGTGATTGAAGCAAAATCTTTCAGTTTCCTATGTGAAATCATTGAAATTTGAAGGCCATGTGAGTGACTCTGTTCTCTGACCCACCATCTCATGAAAGTACAATCCAAAACAAATCAAAGCATATAAATTCAACCTACTTCATTCATACATAGCCGTTATAAATGTGAGATTCATCATCACTAAATATAAACTATTATCTTCAAACTTGAGATTCATGAAATAAAGCTTCAAAACATCCAACAATGAGAATCACAATTCAACTACATTGTCTTTTATGGTAACACAAACTATTTATTCTCTGTTCATCATTCTCATCTCACAGCTGATCCTGTTGGAAGAGAGAGAAAGGATCAAAGTTGATAAAAGCATTACTTGAGCAACCAACAGCTTCTAGGTACCCACCCACATCATTTGTGTCAAACATTTCAGGGTTGGTGTTTTGGTGCATGGAAAAATCCAACCCAGATGAATAAACTGCTGCTGCTGGTGGAGGTGGTGGTGGTGGAGGAGGAGGTGGTGGCAAAGGAGGGTGAGGCATCTCCATAGGGTTAAGCCCAGGCCCAAAAGTAGGCCCGTGAGTACCTCCTTCAATGTTGCGACAACGTTGGAGGAAAGTACCAAGAGGCCCAATGTATTCATCAAAGCCCACATTTTGAATGGCCCATAACAAGTCATCTGCATTCATAATCTTTCTGTACTCACTGAGGCATTTCTCCTTGGCTTTTTTGGTTACAAAGGTAATGTAGTTTGTAGCACTTTGTTGAATCATCTCTTTGGCCCCATCTGAGACTTTTGCATTGTTTGGAAGAAACTTTCTCATGATTTTTGTCACATTTGTAATTGGCATCTTGCTCTTATCTCTTCCAATCAAATTAGGGTTTTGACCTCCATTTGAGTTTGCTGGTGCTGCAATTTCTGTGTTTGCATAGTTGTTTTCTTGCTGCAAAGGCACTGTTAAACCAGAACCAATCAAACCAAATATTTCATCATCTTGGATTTTGAAACTCAGAGCAAAACTACAAATTTTAAAATGAATATATAAAACAATCTTGAAAACCTAAAATTCTTATACCTCAGAAGCATAGTAATATAAGCATCAAACAAGGTGAGGGAAACAAAAATTTTAAGATCAAGATAACATCATGTCAATAACCAGTAACATAATTATGCATAAAATGAACACAAGAGAAGAAAGAAGTTAATGCATGAAATTGCAAAGAACCAAGTTCTTAGTCTTGAGAAAATCACTAATGAATGTTCTGAGAATATAAATTAAGAAAATTAATTTAATTTATCAAATAACTAGTTAGTAAATGTGTGTTGAATGATTTTGTGTACTTTTTTTTATAAAGGTTTATAAGAGTACTATACAACATTTAAGGATATAAGTTTTGACAATTTTTTTACCAACAATTCAACAATTAGTTCTAGGTAGTGACTAAATAAAATAGAAGAAATTAATTTTTTACTACTTTTATAAATTAATTACAAAATGATACTTTTTTTTTGTGATATTTTCTTTTTTAAGTATTTGTTAAAAAATGGTAAAAAAAATTCCTTGAACTAGTATACATGCATTCTCGTATAAAAGGAATATATTGCAACCCTCAGGTTCATTATTAGATAAAATTGGAATATAAATTCTTCAAGAAAGATCAACTACATATTAAAATCATATTTCAAGTGCAAAAACCAAAATAATTCATAAATAGAACAAATATATTGGAATACAAAAATGAAAAAAAATCACCCTTCATGAAAAATAAACTTAATAATTTATATGCAACACAATTATGACACAGGATGAACACATAAAGACAAGTACAATTGTTGAATTAGAACTTTATTCAATCGAAGTAAACAAAAAAAAAAAAAAACACAACCATGACCATTAATTGTTTTTTATTAAAATAATTACAAATTTAGTTTAGAAAAAATGTCCAACTTGATTTGAAATTACTTTGTGTGTAGACCATTACATTTAGTTAAACAAATTCTTAAAAGTTAGAAATTGACCAGTGCAAACATTAATTATTTAAATAATATAAATATACATTTATCATCACCACTTCAATACAAAATTTGCACTAACCAAGGTATAAATAGGAATTTAAGTATATATATATATATATATATACATATATATTACAATAAAAAATTTATTAAATATAAATCAATTTTAGAGATAAAAATAATTAGTTGATATATTGACTAAATTAAATATTATTTTAGAAAAAAAAATTATTAGTATCTAAATTAGTTTCTATTATTGATAAATAGTTTATAAATTAGTAATTATCAAATTTTAAAATCTAAAATAATATTTAATTTAATTAATATAATAACTAATTTTTTTTTCTAAAATTAGTTTATATTTAATGTAGATGTGAAAAGTAAATAATACAACATTATACATGAATATGATACCTTCAATTCCAACACAAAGTCTTAAGATAAAAAAATAAAATAAAAATAAAGGTATATAGAAATTCTATACAAGTTAACTAACACTAGTAAATTAAAAAAAAAAAACACTCTACACTATAAAGATTATGCTCATAAGAATACAAAAATCTATATGATAAGGTAGTATTTAAGGGAACAATTACCTCACATTAGTGAAAAAGTTGTGACAATCCATAATTAATAAGAAATAGTTATATATAATATTTCTAATTAAATAATTGATATTGAAAAAAAGAATTGGAATATAAAATATTTCCACCATTGTTAGTATCTCACTTTTATTCTATAGTTTATGATATTCTTTCTCAATGAAGCAACTTTGACACTAAAACAACATTGAAACCGAAATACAATTAATGTCCACGTGGTAACAAGACTAATATATCTTAACATGATAAAAATCTCAAATGAAAATTAAAATCTATATAATTCACACTATAAATTTTTTTTGTAAAGTTTTACATCAATTTTTCTATGATAATGACCCTCACAATAAAATTTAAGAAATATATTAAATAGTAAATTAAATAATTGGTTGGTTCTTATAAAATCAAACATGATAGAAAGTGTTAAGTTGAGATGTAAAAATTTATGAGTTGTTTTTCTTTAAAGTTATTCTTTTTACATTTGTTATGATAATAATGTTAAAAAAAATAGTCAAAAATAGGAGTTGACTTTCTTTACTAATGTTAGGTTGAATAAATACATATCATAGAGTTTAGATTTTCTACAAGGTTTTAGGTTTTTTTTAATCTTATTCATCTAAAGTGTCTTCAAAATATATTAACTTTGATTTATTAGTTTTTTAAAATATTAATATGAATATATTTTAAAACATAGATAGAAAAAAAAACATAAAAAATAATGGACACAAATTTTTTTCAATATGACTGAATTATGACACAACTTAAGAATGTCAAACATGTGTCAAAAACATATTCAAAAAATATTAAACACGACAAATATTATTACACGCTATTCTATAATATCGTGAGTCTCTTAAACACGTGTCAAAGGATGTTCAACGTATTTAAAAAAGGTTAAATAATAATGTTTATCTGGATTATCTGAATGTCAGACACGTCAAAAACATATTTAAAAAACGTAAAATGAAAAAATAATATTTTATAAAAATATTATTACTTCATTATTCTCATTAATATTTTTTTTCTCTTACATCTCATCTCCTATTCCTCACTATAAAAAAATTATATATAATAATTTTTTCTTAACAACTAAGATTAAATAAACAAATTTGAAACATAAAAAAACCAAATTGAAAAGAGAAATCTTAATAATATTTTTTTTAATATGAGCTAACTCTTTTTTTAGTCTATAAAAAAATGTATTTTAACAACTTATATCTTTTCTGTCGAAAAGAGGATTCCTCACTTCTTTCTCTTATTCAAAACCGTGCATGAGACTTTCATCTCGCACGGCTCTAAGTGATAAAAGAAAGATAATCAAAATTATATCATGTTAACATTCTAAAAAATAAATCATTTTAAATTAACAAATAAATATATTTCAAGAATAACTTTTTTCATTTATTTTCTTAAATAGATTTTCATAAACTATGAAGTATACAAAGCTAACCATTAAATCACCTGATAACATTATCATGGACTTAAACTTTTATATAAACTCAAAATATACAAAAACATGCATTTGATGAACATGAAATTAGAACAAAAAGAGGAATTAGGTTCAACCCAATCCCTTGGTATACAAAAATTATGTATATCAATAGTAGAAATACAAGTATATGATGACAAAAACAAGTATTAGAATGGTATGTTATAAGTATGCAAACATAGATATATACAAAAGATGTGTTGAGTATTTACCAGAACTTGATTTCACTTGTTGATCAATGTGAAAGAAGGAACCTCCATGCTCCATGGCCTTTGAAAACACTGAACTTCTTCTTCCTTAAAAGCTACAAAAAAGGGTCAGAGATTTTGAGGTTGAACTCTTGAATGTGACACTATGGAAGTTCAACTACTGAATTTATAATGTAGTCCAAGTACACAGTTTTTGGTTCTATTAAGAGTTACCTTGTTGGTTTTGGTGATTAATGCAATATAAATAATGCTTAATTTATTTCCCCCCTAATATTTTTTTGGTTAAATTTATTACCAGAGTAAAAAAATAGACAGTTTGTGTGTTTACTTTATACAGCATTTAATGAAATATTGTATTAATTCCACTTTTAAATATAAATATTTTCATTGATTTAATATTCAGAAAAAGTAATTAATTAATTCCTTATATTGTTTCTAGAATAGTATTTGTTAAACTAAAGATTAAATGACATACCAAAATTTTCTATGTCTAAATTTGTAAAATTCTATACGTATTCCTAATAAAATTAAATTTTATATTTAATGCTCATCTAAGAAAAAAAAGTTTTATTGTTCTTGATGCAGGAGTTTGACTGACTTAAAGTGTTGGGATTAGTTTTTTAAAAAAATTAATTTTTAAATAATTTGACTCATTTAAGGAATACTGAAAATTTTAATTATTGAAAAACAAGAAAATGGTTTAATAACTTTACTATTTGTTACTTTAAAAATTTTACTATTTATTATATGTAAATATCTTTTTTTGTTCTATAATGCTTGAAAATAGCTTCTTTTCTTTTTCTCTCTAAGACCATAAACATTGTTTCTTTTTTTACTATTGGGGAGAATGGTTAAATGCAAGTGATGACTCAACAAATATTACTGTAATACATTTTTTTTTCATACTGAAAAGGAAGCACTCTTTTGTTTTGTGTGCTTACTTTTGCTAAATCTAATAATTTGTTATATCATTTATATCTCTTTTTGTATTATAAAATAAAAATGCATAATTAAAAATAAATATCATATTTTCTCGTTTTGTTCCTAATGAAAATGCCAACAAAAAGTAGAAAAAAAAGGGAATACATTTGAAAAATGAGAAAAAAAAATGAAATAAGGTGTTTGGGGTTATATGGGAAGCTACAATATTATTTGTTTTTACCATTGAAATAATTTTTATATTCATTTCTAGGCAAATACTATGAAAACATCATTTTTATTAAATTTTTCATTAAGTAAGAACATGTTAGTTAATTTAGAAGATATCTTATCATTAGTGTATGGTCAAGGGACTTAAAAAAATTGGTCAAGGGAGTTATTTTTTTCAACATAAGTATTAATCAATTTTATTATAATAATAATTACTATTGTTAAATTTAATTATTATAATTACTATACCTTTCTTCTTTTGTCCTTGAATGAAGAAAAAGGTCCACACAATTGAAAAAAAAAATTGATTTGAAAAAAAATATGGGAAAAAAGGAGTGCAAAATTTTATTAGATGAGAAAATCAAGTCGCATTTATCTTATAATTACCAGTGGGGAAATTCATGCGTGCGTATTTGTATCTAATTTTTTAAATATTGTTAAATTTTTTGTTTTTTATTATAGATATTTATAATAATTATAATTTTATTGAATTAATATATATGACGTAAAAACATGGAATTTTTTCACACAAATTTAACATTTAAAGCACACAAATTTTTTAAGAAAACTAAAACCAAGTTTCAGTTATTATGATATATTGTGTATGAAACATGTTAAAATTTTGATTTTAATATAAAAACTTTTAGTATTTATTTTTATATTCATATATTCTATATTTTTCCTTACTTTAACTTTAAGAGGGTGTAAGGACGTAGAAAATTACTTTAGAATAAAAGTGGTATGTTTTAAATGACTCTTGAATATTTTATTAATAAAATGAAAATGACATATAAATAGAAAATTCAATTATTCAGGTTTCATTTTAAAAGAACTACCATCTCTCTACAAGTTTTCTTTTTCTTTCCTCTCCCTTCTCTCTAAGATTCTAACCTCCTCACTCATCCGTTTGAGGATCGAAGTCCACCATTAGACTCTTGAAAGCAAGGACTACAAGACTGCAAACAGAATCTCTGATAGAGTAAGTTCAATTTTTACTCTTCTATTTGAGTTAAATTTTGAACTTGTAGATCTATCTCGATCTAAGTTTATGCATGTGACCCTTTTCGCCTTAGGATTAGTCTTTGTTATCTCAGAGTCCTAGTGATATAGTTGTATTTTAATCAAGACTCTGTGGTACATGTTAAACTACTCTTGAAGCTTTTGGTAGACTTGAGGCTCTTAATGAGCATCTTCTCAAGTAAAGGTAAGGGAAGTTAGTTTAAATTTTCAATAGAACCCTAGGCTAGAAGATCTGGATGTGCGGTGACGTGGTCACCAGTTCCAAATTTTTGGTTTGCAGGATTTCTTGTTTTGAGTCGATTGGAAATTGAGTGAAATTGAAGTGTGAAATGGTAGATATAGTAGATGTTGTAGAATGTATATGAGTTTGGAATTAAACGAGTTAATGAAATGTTTGATGAAATTTGGTTGTTTGATTTTAAGTGATTTTGATTTAGAAATCATACATATGTGTAGATTGATATACTAGTTCAACGACTTAATGAGAATGCTTGTATAATTATGAGCAAAAAATGTTAATGTAATGTGTAGATTTATAAATTTATCAATTGATGGAATGTTGGTTTATAATTTAACAGGCATAACGAGGTTTATGCAGAATTTTTCTGCATATCTCGCTCAGGCGAGATAATTCTTGCTCAAGCAATAATAAAATAAAAAGGGAGGTGCTCTCAGCTTGATTCTCGTTCAAGTAGGAGAATTCTCGCTCAAACAAGACCTGGGATGAAAATTTGGATGCTCTCAGCTTGATTCTCGCTCAAGCGAGAGAATTTTCGCTTGAGCAAGACCCATTCTCGCTCAAGCTAGAATCTCTAAAAAAAAAAAAATTAAAAAAAAAGTTATTTTGGCTTTAAAGATGTTGGTTTATTTAGTTATGTATAGCTTTACTTAGAAATTATGTAGACTTTTATCTCATGTATGTTTAATTGAAAATTTCTTTAATTTGACATTTATAAGATTAATAAATGAATCGTTTTGTATTTTGGAAATTCTCAAATTTGGTATGATTTATTTGTTTGATGTTGGATATTTTGAGGTTCATAATATGAATTTTAATCAAGACATAGTATTTTCAGGAAAGAAAATATCGTGTTAAGATTGTTTAGAATGTGCATTAACTAGGGATTCGTCTAGAAGAAGATATCCTGACTCTTCTGAAATAATGGAATCATATATATGAAGTTATTGAGGTGGTGAGAGTTGAAGGAGGTTCGGATGAATAGGCCAGTTGTTTGAAAGATAACTAACCTGAACTTTTATATGAATTAACCTTGTCATACTAGGAGAGATGATATTGAGATTATTTTATGCGCATAACTGTGTGAATTTCACAGTGATATAGTATGATAGGTGCAGATCTCTGAGTCCAATTCAACGCATGAATCTTCCGGAAGTAGAGTCAAGTGTCTATCTGTTGTGAGTCAATAGAAGTCTGATATATGAAAGATGCATTATGCATTTTAGTAGGCACTTGATAGTTTGAGAATTTTTATGAGACTTGATGGATTATGTTGATTATTTTTTAAATTGAAATTATATATAAATTTTTATAACTAGCTTACCATGTTATTTGATTGTGTTTGTTTCTATATCTGTAATGATTGTGTTTTACATGAGAGCAGATGAAATTGCTGCGAGTAGCTGGAGGATTGAATAGATTTAATTTGAATGTTTTGTTTTTGTTTTTAAAACTTTTGATGTATATATTAAATCCTTATGAAGAGGGATATTTTTTTAAAATACAAATATGAAAAAGTAGTATATGTTAATTAGATATTGCATGCATATATATTAATAAATATGAGTAAAAATAGAAATGTTATTGAGAGTCTCATTTCTTTATGATAAAAATAAAAATTAATAATATGGATTAATTGGTAGACGTACTTAAAATATGATATGAATAAGTCACGTATGAGAAAAAAAAACTTACTAATGTGACACAACCTGACAAAATGTATGGTAAAAACTCGTTTTAGAAGACTTTGTTAAACATTCTTAACATGTATAATGCTTTAATGTTTTTTCTTAAAATGATAATAATAAACTAAAGACCTTTATATTTTCTTATATGAGAACTTGTTGTGTATGATTGAAACTTAAACATAAATAAAAAATAATATTCATAATCATATATAAAAAAATATTATTAATTTAAAATTCATACTTTGTGAACTCTTTCTAAAAAAATTTAAATCATCTCTCATCTTTTTCTCTTTTTAAAATCATTAACTAGGAAATAATGAAGAATTGAAATTTCTACCCAATATAACTTTGATATGATTAAATTTATTCCTTTAATTATATATATTTAGTTTTTAGAAGGTTGAGATGAGGTGTTCTATTGTTTATGAGGTGTCTTTATTTCGGTTTGTTAGTTTGTTTTTGAGTTACTCAAGTAGAATATTTGTGGTAAACTTTTAAGGAGAGATGTTATACTCTTCAGTTTTGTATAAGAGTTGGATCACATCTAAAATGATTCATATTTTATTTTTTTCTTGCTGATAAAAAAATTATATATTTTTAGTTATTTGTTTTTCTCTTTCTATGTGTTTGTGAAATTTTCTTTCTCTTCCTAGTTTTCTTTCTTTCATATATATATTAATTATTTAAATAATTTATTTTTTATTTGAATTTATATCATCGACACATACACACATTCATTCATGCACACACGCACGCGGTCCATATACACGCTCATGCACTGATGCTCTACACATGCACACACACATGAACATACAACACATTGAATTTCATTAAATGTCATCAATAAAAAAGATAAATTATCTAGATGGTAATGTGTAAGATATGTAATGTAATATATAATGAGCAATAGAACCATTGTGCAAATAAATATCCAAACTTCAATAATTTTAAAGTCATATAGATGATAATATTATGGATTAAAACATATAGAGATTTTTATATTTGTGGAATTCGATAAGTGAGTAGATCTTTATTGAATCAGATGTTAATTTTTAGTATTAATACATTTTTTTTCTACGTAGACTCATAGATTTAATTGTAATTCAGCCATAAGAAATTAGTTGAAAATAAAAACCTTTGATTGGCAATATTTATAATTATTATAGTAATATAATGATGAATTATGACGTGATGTTTGTTATATCCTTAATTGAATTACATTAACTTACTTTTGATTGTTGTTTAAATTTATATGACTATGATTATCATATTTTACATTAAAAAGGAAATAATTCTACATATTTAAATAGTTATCTTATTGCATAGGAATATATATCATTATACAAATGTTTTTTGATTTGATAAGTTATACATAATATATAATATATATAGTTATATGTTTTTGCAAACCCATATATGTGCATGGATGTTTTTATATTAGATTTATGGATGCATTACAAACTTAACTATTATGACTTGTTCTTTTTAGATTTTTGTGTATATTTTGAATATTAATAACTTTTACAAAAAGATGTTTTATTTTTATATTTATTGGCTTAAAGTTATGATAACTAATTATTATGCGTTGTTTATTAATAAGGTTTAAAATGTATATTTGTAACATTATACTTTAAACTAGTTTTGAACAGTTAGACTTCTAATCTATTTTTAAATAGGTAAATGCTTCCTACACCCAATTATTTTTAACCTGCACCCAACATATTTTTTGAATTTCCAAAAATGTCCTTAATTCCGGAAATAAAAATCTAGAATTAAAAATAATATATTTCGGAAAAATAAATCTAGAAGTGATTATTGAGTTCTGGAAATAAAAATCCGGAATAAAAATTAAAATTCTATTTTGGATAAAATAATCCAGAATTGAAAAATAATACATTCCAGAAAAAAAAATCCAGAAAAAAAATTATTGTGTTTCGGAAATGAAAATCCAGAAAAAAAAAAAAACTCATTCTGGATAAAAAAATCCGTAATATAAAATTTCGTTCCGGAAAAAAAATCCAAAACACATATTTCGGAAATTTCTTTTAAGGACAGTTTCGTCTTTTCCGCTGAGATTGCTGAGATTGGGTGCAGTGATATAGGACAGGAAGCAATTGCCTTTTAGATAGGACTTTCGGTTCTTATCTAACCAAACATTTTATTCTATATTTCCTTTTTCCCTCTATTTTTAAAGAGTTATCTCACTTGATCATCCTTCACCACAAATAAAAATATAACTTCTTAATTAACTGAATATTTAGAGAAAATTTGAAGCTTCCATTAAGAATTGCTTCCAAATATATATATATTCAAGGATCGAAAACATATTTAATACTTATTATTAGAATGATGTTCATCTTCTAAAATTACATGTTTTTGCTTGATTTTCTTTCTTGATTTCTCTTGTAATCGGGTAAATTTTCTCAAATGTCCAATCCTTGACGTTTAAAGCATCATACACTTCTTTTTAATTACATCACGATCATCATCATTTTATTATTATTTATTCAGTTTTAGACAATATCTAGATAAGAGAGTACCCAAAAAAGGAGGAACAAGTTCCACATAATGAAGATTTAAGGAAGAACTTAAACAAGATTATTCACCATTAAGACACTGGTTAAAAATTTAAAAGTAATTTGTTATATTGAAAATTATGAGAAAATACTAAATGATTTCACAAGTCTCAAGAAAAAAAAGTACTTTTAATTCTTTAATAACCAGTGTCAACTTTTAGGACAATGGTTAACATTTTTGCCTGAGATTAAAAATATTGACAAATTTCAGCATCAACAAGCAGCAATTTCCACTGGCATTTCAAACTCCAAATAAGATAAATTTGGCAAGTTTGGAAAATATTCAAGGTAAAAACAACACCCTATCAGATAAAGAACAAAAAGGACATTTTTACATCAGTTGAGCTTTTCTCAAACTAAATTTCCTTGTACACCTATCATTCACATGAATTTGTCTGGAATTTTCATAAAAGAAACATTCCAATAGCCACACCAAGAATACCTGCTATATTAGTGATATATGGTATCAAAAGCCTTTTAGTGTCAGGGACACCATTTAGGGGACTGAGTGTAACATCTAACAAAATTCACTCAGTCTGTGGTGAATTTCTAATGCTTTTCTTACAAAACCTACATATGATTCCTAATATTCCCTGATCAGGATTTACACTTGGAGGACCCTTTTGAACGCTTCCTAGATGATCCTGTACCAGTCACACTAGCTTTTCTTTTTTTGTGATCACCATTACTTAGAGAATCAAGGGCTGCTTTACATGTTTTGCTGTACTGAACAACATTGGTCACAATGGCATAGGTAGTGACATCACTTCTAGGTGTCAAGATGGTCTTTCTCTCAATAACACCATTCTGACCACATCTTGATTCAAGAACTGCTTTGTCTCTCAGCTTTTGGAATATGTAGTCCTTATCAAAGTCAAAACAGTCAGTTGAAACCTGCCACCATGAATTTTCGGGTAAGGCATTTGCTAGAAAGATCTGCCCCAGACAAATTTTATTCATAAAATCATTTTTGGATGAAAGAAAATAGCGTTGGACATGAAAGAAACAATGAGAAAAGCTCCATCTTCATAAAGAGTGGAACTTTTAAATAATAAATGGTGTTTCCCAAGCTAACATTGTCACTTTTAAGTTACCTATGGAAAGTGAGACATCATAAGAGAAGATATAGGTAAATTTAAGCAAACACATCTCACCTTAAAATCAACCGGGACATCAATTTCAAGGGATGGGCAACCACAGCCATCACTGAAGTTGAGTTTCAGAACCATTTCAAATGCTTTGTTATATGCTGTTCTCCTGAGATATCAGTCAACAAAATGTAAGGAGGGTGCAAGCCCTGCTGAGAGAATTTAAAATTAAGCAACACAAAGAAATGAAGAATTCTTTTCCAGAATTCTAGACTTCATCTAGATTTTCACAATTCTCTCAAATCAGCTTTTATCAGATCTAGTTCGTAAGGACCAATAAATAAATTGGGTAAAATTGATTAATGGCACAAGGAAACACACTGCATAGTGGGTGAAAACCTTTTAAGCCGAAATGGTTGCTTATCTAGAATGGCAGCTTTGTAATCTTCCCTGTCCAAGAAGGAGACCTGCAGCACAAGGACAGATACCCTCATCAATTTTCTAGTTCTTGCAGTTCTTTTTTTCACAAAAAACATGAGATTAGTGAAGGGAAGGAAGCTATGCCAGTCCTGAGTTCAGGAAGTACGAACAAGTAACCTCCATTCTTACTCTCTCTTAAAAGGAAACTAGCAGGGTTGAGAGGGAGAGAAATATAAAGATCAGAAAAGGGAAAAACAGAAATTTAGAATAAATTTAAATTTTCAAATCAAGTCTAAGTCTTGAACTCAGTACAAGGCCATCCTTAACGTAGTAGGCAAAGCCCCTTTCATAGTAAAACAATCCTGAAATACTAACACCCCTTCCCCCCCAAAACATAAGTTGTTGGGTGAAAGCAAATGAATGATTGTATCACATCTCTAAAGAAATTCCAAAATTAGAGAAAAAAGAGATTGAACATATGAACTCGCCTCAACAGACTCGATGAAAGGCAATGCCGCTCTTTGTCCATGAGCACTGGCAATCTGGAGAGTCCAGTTCACATATCTTTTATCTGCCATGCAAGTTAACAGACTATGTAAGAGATATGTATCAATGCCTCATGCAATAGCTAGTCAATCCAATATCCTGGTATTTTCGTTGTGTGCAGTGCTAAACCAAAAGTTGCGAGATTATGAACAAGAAAACCAATTTTTATACAGCATCAAACGAGTTGACAGAAAATATCCGAAATTAGATGACACATTAATAATATTATGTCAAAAGGAAGCTTTGTCCAGTAATTTCAACACAACTAAGAAATCAGGGAGGCAGTTGGTTTTAGTTTAGAAAAACTGATGTTAATTACAATAAAAAACAATAGAACATTTCTTATTGAAGCTTGAAAGCTTTATTAACAACTTTAATATTCTCCCATCATAATATGAAATGAATTGAAACTTATCCAAGAGTTTGCTAGCTAGATCCAAGAATACAACTCATGATTTTTCACAGCTTTGCTAGCACCATGGAGCATTGAAGAATCAAGAGTGTGAATGTAAATTAACATATTGAATGCATTTGAATTCAAGAACATGCTGAGATGTAGCTTAAAAGTAACAATCAAACTTCAGTTACCATTGCTCAAAGCTTGCACTAGAACAATCTGGAAAAGATCAATCCTGACGAATGGTGGAATCTGCATATTAAGATGGTCCATGACACCCGCAATTACCTGCTCCAGTTAGAATTAATGCATGTCAAAATGCATTAAAGCATATCTGCATTTTTATTCTTCATGGCAATTTCAAAAACCAAACCACTTATCTACCTCAACCTGAAAATCTTAGGATATGAAAACAAAAGAAAATTCTTGAATAAAGAAAATAGATAAGGATTGATAACTTGACATGTCATGTACATTAAGAAACTAGACCACAAAGGAATTCATAAACATGGTCAAAAGGAGCTGAATGATACTTATTTATTTTTTTTAAAAAGAAGGAAAATAGTGCTCGCTGATTGTATTGCTAATGTTATTCTCGTGGAATGCTAGTAATGTCACTAGATAATAGTTTCTGTAGAATTATTATAAAAAGATTACAAATTATATCAATAGAAGTTTAATAAAGGATAAACTGTTGCTAAGTCTGTACATGTCTGTGTTAGTTTAATTTTATAATAAAGCCCATAACATACAACTCCATTGAACTCAAAGACTAAAATGAATTGAATTGTAGTTTGAGTGTTTGACAATACAAGTCATAATGCAGGCAATTTTATTACATGTACATGTTTCTATCAGTTCTTTTTTTGCAACATTAACATCAGTGAAGACTATAATACAAAAAACAGTGGAAAAGAAAACATCTATAAGCAACGATTCAGAACAAATACCTTATCTGCAAACCCATGTATGACTAAACTGGCTTTTTTGTCCTTTGGAGTTTTCTGTAGAGTCCAAGCATTTACAGTTTAGATGAAAACAATAGTGGACAAAAAATCATAAGTATGAAGGAAAAAGCTCTGAAACTTAGAATCCACACACATACTTAAAGTTTTGGTACCATAATAGCTCTAACTAACAACCATAAACATCCCAGAATTTTAAGGCAGCATATCTTGACCACTGGCCATAGTTGATTTTGAATTAGTGAATTTTCCAGTAAATTAGGGCACTCTTGATTACTTTTACAACATGCATACGCTGATTGTAAGCCAAAGATCTATTACATAGTACTAAAAAGAACTTCGATTGCAGTGACAGATGAGACAATCATAAGGATCAAATTTAACATAAAGTAAATTATTCTAGAGAGAATTATGCAAACTAGAACCACACAGATAGATTCAACAGCAATTAACTGAACCAGAAAGAAATGAGTAAGTATTAACTGTGAGAATTAATAAACGTAATACAGTGGAATAACTCCTTTACTGCACAGAGCCAAGCTACTATACAGAGCTATTTCTCTCCAGTCATAACTAAACTGTAATACCCCTATTACCCCACATTCCCACCCATATACTAGTGTAAACCACAAATCAGTAACTACCTTCCTTTATTTCTCCCTCTCCCTATCTGCCAACTTAACATTCTGCCTTTCCTCCCTCTATTCTTCCTCGTGTAAACTCTCCAAACCTTGGACCCATGTGATGTAGCAGCTGATCCTTTGTATCCAATGACCCAGTTTTTGCCGAAATAGAATGAACTAAATACCAACTAACATGTTCTACCGTGAGATTTCAATAGGTAATTTCATAAGTGGAATAGTAGAGCTTTTGTTCCCTTAAAGCAAAACGGCGGGATATTTTTTCTTTAACTATTATAATTTCATATTTGCAAAAAAAAAAGGGTAGAAAAGTAAGTGCTCTTAATCTCATTAAACAGAAAATAAATTTTCACGGTAGAAGTTAGGAGATGGTGTCAAAATTAATTAACATGTAAGCTAAGAAAAAAAATGAGCGACATACCTGGAGATTTACAATAACAACTTTACCCCCACCACGAAGTGCTTTCAGAGGCAAGTTGCACGCTGGAGTTATTTGTAAACTGCATTGAGAGTTTAGCCAGGATATATATCACATGAAAAATATAGCATAGCAATACATTTTTGAAAGGTATGGAAAATTGATCATGCACGACTCATTGATATTCCCTTCAAAGACATGAAATATTCCCACAGATTTATTTTTGAGCTGGTTAAACGTATCACAACATAATCTGGCAAGCATAATTAGCCATTTGGTGGTGATAAAATTAACAATACAAATCCATTGCAGTAAATTCCAATCATGCTGCAAAAAGGCCCTCCAAAGTAGTAAGATACCAATTGAACTTAACCAGACATACCAAGTGGGATTCTACATATAACTATGTTAAAAAAGGGTATCGGGGACTGTTCATTTTGGAAAAGACTAAGCAAAACCTAAAGATCTTTTTCACTTACCACTCTAATGCAAGAACTCAGTTTCTCTGTACACTTGGGAATTACTACAGCAGTAAAGCTTTTGCCACAAAACTTAAGCCAATGTTTATCAGGTATGTTAAGAAATAAAGACTTGTTCCATTTTTACCCATTTAATAATGAGCAATTAGGCTCCTACAATGTGGACAAACAAGCGAGGAGAGAGAAATAGGCATAATGATGGCAAAGTACTGAAAAAAACAGAGGAAAATAATAAAAATAAAAAATGTTGTGGTGATAAAAAAAAAAGTCATGTTATTACCTTGTACCCAAGCATAACACTATATCTGCCTGTTTACAGTGCTTCTCAGCAGGATTCATCTCCTTTGGAGGCAATGCATCCTGCACGTACAAGGATATAGACTTGTTTAAAGGGAAACATGGCTACGCAGCCAAAAAAGTTTATCAACGTGTCCATAATCATCTCCCTGGCACAATAACTTCCAAAACATCAACAAATGAATCAACAGCTAGTCAGTTCCACTTAATGGTTAACTTGGCTAAGGACAAGAAGGCTCAATGTACAACTTCAACTAGACCCCCGAAATAAAATCTTTTCTTTTTCAGCAAGAGACTCTGTTATCTGTCCTTCTTACTTATTATTATATCATTGGGACCTGGTAGTGAAACACTAGCCATCATGACAAATCAATAAAACCAGAATGCTAGTAGAACCAACAACCAATGATATAAAATCAAGCCAAAATACTAAAACATTTCGTCATGATTCCAAATTTAAAGCAGCCTAGAAGAGGACAATGGTGGCAACATGAAAAACGGAGAAAAGACAGACTATTTCATAGTTGGATGATTTTAAACAGAAACCACTTTTCGTTTATATTTAAGTTTTCAAAAATACTACAACAGTTAGCAAATCAATATTCCTCGCAACAGCATGATCAACAATTCACCCACATGCATATTTTTATTCATCATTGAGTTCAGGGAAGATCAAATGGGGGAGACATAATTGTATCTAGTCTCAGCAAAAAAACAGCAGAAAAGCATTTGTCTCAGTGTCATATCTTGAAGAAAAAGAAGTCATAATACTCTCTTTCATTGTCTATAGATGAAGCAAGGGCCCAATAAACATGTAAAAACACCTATTCGTGTCTCTAACAAAGTGCCCCATGTGACACAAATTGCAGCCAAAATTATAATTGTTGGGAATCAACCGAATTACCATCAAGAAAACGAACAGTCTAGTACCTCCCAGTCAAGGACAGTATCCTTAAGTCTTGTCCCACATTTGGCAACTGTACAACGCCTTGATGTCTCCTTTAAACCAATAGTCTCTACCTCAAAATCACGAAAGTACCTTAAAGAGGTTCCAATTATAAAATTAGATTACAGTTCTTTTAAGACATAATGTTTAGAAAATGACAGTGTGATAGTTTACATAAAATAAACACCAAAAAAGCAAACCTAGAAAAAAGCATAATATAAAAGATCACACACATAAACACCAGAAGAACACGTAATAATAATGAAAATTCCAAATGTAATTAGGTATATTTAATGAATGATGGTTCTAAATTTTTGTCTATCTCGATGTTTTCTTTAACAAAATCAAAAAGAAATTTGGACAAAGTTATTAAAAATGTTAAAGTATGTTAACGCTAAAAAAACATTTTTCTCTAATTTTTCCACCTTTTAAGCTTAAATGACATTTTACAATAGTTATTTTGTCTTCACACATCTCAACAAAATAGTATTGCAGAAAAAAAAAATAGACACTTAGTTAAAACTACATATACCTTATTACTTGGTGCTAATACACCAGTTCGTTACTCTAGGGTATTGCTATTCCAACTACTTATTTTCATTTCAATAGAACTCTCTTCTTTTCTTGAATATAAAATTCCTTATTTCATTTTATTTCCAAATGAACCTCTTCATATTTCTCCCCGTTATCTGTTTGTTTTTACATGATGTGTCCCCAAGTTTGGGCAAGCTCTCGACAAGAGCCATCAAATGCGTCTTCCTAGGATATTTTAGTCTCCGAAAAGGGAATCAATGTTATTCTTCTAAAATAAGAAAGGTATTACATGTCTGCTAGTGTCACCATTTTGAAAAGACTATTTTCTTTCCTTCTTTCATACATGATGATGACTTTGTCCAACAAGTCTTCCCTATCCCTTTAGTTGAACCTTTGGTATCACTTGTCCATGACACCCTAAATCAAAGCAATGCTCAAAGTTCTATGTCCACCAAACCATCATTGCCACCTATTATCAGCTACCAACACATGACACAAATGGCTAATCTAATCTTACATGGTAAGTCCTCTTCATCAAATCCTTCACCTCATCACTCAATACCATGGTTCCTAATAATGAAGATTTTAGGTTGGCTCATTGCTCTTTGAAAAATCATATATACAATTTTCTAAGCTATCATAAGTTATCTCTTTCTATTTGTCAGTTATCTTATTTGTGTCTTCTATTATGATTCCTAAAAAGCGCACTTGATCATCCTAGATGGTCACAAGCCATGATTATTAAATTGCAGATAATAGAACATGAGAATTAATTCCTCTTCCACTTGGGAAAAAGAATATTGGATGTCGATTGGTTTACACCATGAAAGTTGGGCCAAATGGTGAAATTGATCACCTTAAAGCTAGACTAGTGGCCAAAAAGATACACTTAGATATATGGCCTTGATCATGGTGATACCTTTTCTTCTATGGCAAAAATGACTAGTCAAACTCTTCTTTGACATGGCAGTTATTCGCCATTGGTCTCCTTGTCAATTAAATATTCAGAGCGTTTTTCTTCATGGTGATATGGAGGAGAAAATCTGCATGGAACAACATTCCAGGTTTTTTGCTCACTGGAAATCTGGTTTAGTTTGTAGATTGCATGTGTCTCTCTAAAGACTCAAGTAGTCTTCACGTGCTTTGTTTGGAAAACTTAGCCGCATTGTTCAAATCTTAGGACAAAGACACAGTGAATCAAATAATTTGTTTTCCTGCCATGTCTCTCCTAAAAAATGGGTTTACTTAATTGAATACGTTGATGACATAGTCATTACAGAAAATGATGTAGCTAAAATCTCTCACCTAAGGAAGCATTTATGTTACCACTTTCAGATCAAAGGCTTTGGTCGTCTCAAATACTTTTTGGGCATTGAAGTGATTCAATCAAAGGAAGGTATATTGTAATATCTCAAAGAAATATTCCTTAGATTTCATGAAAGAAACACACATGATTGATTATAGACTCACATATAGTTCTATGGATCCAAATAAAAAATTAATGGCAAAACAAAGTGAATCTTAGGAAAACTTATTTATCTCACTATTATTAGACTTGACCTGCCTTTTGCAGTTGGTGTAAACAGTCAGTTTTGTAAACTCCTCATAATAATCACAGGAATGTCATCATTTGCATCCTCAAGTACCTAAAAAAGGCTCCAGGACAAGGTTTGTTATATGAAGATAAAGAAGATATCCAAATCTTTGGGTATTCTGATATTGATTAGATAGGATCTCTCATAGATAGATGCTTCACTACTAGATAGAGTTTTCATAGGAGGGAATATCATTTTTTGGAAAAGCAAGAAACGAAATGCAGTTGTCCAATCAAGTGCTGAAGTTGAATATTGAGCATTGGCATACTCCCTTCTGAAATTGTTTGGATAAAACAATTTCATCAAAAACTGAAATTTGATGAAAGCAAATGAAGATGTGTCATAATCAAGCAATTGCTTAACATTGTTTCCAACTTTATGTTTCATGAGAAGATCAAACACACAAAAATTAATTATCATTTTGTTCAAGAAAGACTATTATTCAAGGAAATTTATCCTTAGTTTATTAGCTTCAATAATCAACTTGCAGATATTTTGACAACATCCTTAGGCGGACCTCATATTCAATTTATATGTTTCAAGCTGGGTACATACAATTTATATGCTCCAACTTGAGGGAGTGTTAGAATAGTCGATATTAGCTACTGAGCAACTTTGTAAAAGTTGTTTTATGTTGTACCTATATGTCATATCTATAGTCCCAGGGGCAAACTTTATTTTGTTTCCTAATCTCTCTCTATGTAATTCTATTTGCAAGATACACATACACACACGGAGAGATCTAAAAAAGATCTCTCAAGTACCTTTTCTTGTATATTTTTCTCTAGTACTAGCATTTTCTTTATAAATATTCATAGCTTTGTGGACAAATATGATTGAATGTGCAAGAGTAATCAAACCCTACTGAGAGAAAGCTTATGCAAAAGTAGAATTTAATGAGCAATCAAAACTCACTCTTCTCCACAAGAAGGGCATGTCTCCATGAAGGAGTTCCCATGCAACTCAGCTAATTTCTCCCTTGGTATTCCGGATCGAAGATGGAGACCATCAACATTCTATCATAAGAAAATAAAAAGATGGCTAAAACAACAATTCAACAAATTATTACCTAAAAAAAATTCACATCTAAAGAAAGTGAGAATATACATAGGAAAAGAAAAAACACAATGACTCTACCTGACTGATGACGAACTTCAAAATGCCAGCCTTTTCTAGTTCAACCAAAGCCATGTGTGTCAAACTTGGTGCTGCACGATGAAATGGCAGTGATGCTTCTGGCAAGGCTTTACCTTCACGCTGCAGCAACAAATATAATAAGATGAGCAGATCCCCATGTGAAATTCATAAACATCAAGAAAAGAAGATTCTGATTTCTGAAAGAATGAGTACTAGCAAATGTAATAGAATCTGACTTTCCTTTTTATAGCAGTGCCACAATTATATCAGTTATTATATTATGTTGTGCCTCTTGCTGTGGTAGAAAAATCTAAATTCAAAGTTCAAACACACCAGCATCTTTCTTTCTGTTGGAGAACAAATTCCTTACAGAAACTATAGAAGACAATATTGGTGTCATTAATTGTAAGGGTAGCTGACAAATTCATGTAAACTGTAGAGAGGATAATCAAGTGCAACTGCAGCTACAACAATAAATACTTATATTTACTGCTTCAAACGTTCATTTAAGCAAGCACAAGAATAATGGGCACATAAGTTAAAATTTCTCATATACCAATTCCCAACAAAATTTCAAGTTGTACAAAAGTTCTTGATGGGATACGCTCTTGTACATTTACTTCAATTCATAGAAACTTGGAAACATTATGTTCTTGACTAGGAAATACTAGTCGAAATTGTTAGAATATACTGTGATCTTTTATGTATGTATTGGAATAAAAGAAGCGGTTACTTCTAGACAGATGCACTTTATTATTCGGTTCACATCAATACAAAAAAATATATGTATACTTCAAACTGGTTAAGCAACTTCTCTACTAATAATATGAGAGTTATAATCCTAAATTAAAGAATTGGAGAAAAAAATTCATAGTAAATATATTGTAACTATAAAAAATTAATGACACTGTTCTTACTGGTATTTACATTCGAAATGATAGAAATTGCTGAGATAGTCAAACATACATTCACACTCTGAATCACCAAAACGAATAAAATTTTAAATTTTATTAATGTAGAAGCATTTCCAAGCTTAAAAAATCATCACCTGAAGCGTCCATATTCCCTTGGGACCTCGAAAATCCGGTATACCACATGAGGTTGATATTCCTGCACCTGTAAATACCACTAGATGCTTACTCTGCAAGTAGGAAAAGAAAACAAATAAAAAACACTGATTATATAAAAACTTAAAGTAGAGAAAGAAAACTCTCTAATATCAACATTAGTTAGTAGCTGCAAGCAATACCTTTTTTATCATTATAGCAAGTTGATCTATCTGCCAAGAAAGAAAAGTTATGTTAGCATATGAAGCATCGACTTTGGTTGAGGGTAGGTAATGACTCCTCTTTTTTACCCAATGTATACTATTTTAGTTAAATGAAGGAAACTTCTCACTAGGTGATAAATTGGTATGCTATATTTTAATTTAAAATAAGAAAAACAATTGAAAATTTGAAAGAAAATTAACCTAGCAGATGAAAGTATATATCAAGGGAAATGATTGAAAGAAACAACATAAGGAATCATGCCATAAAATTTAATGACCATCCAGCATAATAAAAGAAAACAATATTGAAAAAATGACTCAAATGTTTGACTACACATATCTGCATCGACAAAGTACTGCACACAATGTGGATAAATACCACAGAAAATCCACAAAGAATAGGAACATCACACATCAAAACAAGTATTCATGCTTAACAATTCTAATGATTATGGTACTAAAGCCACCTGATAATGAAACTATATATATTGTAATAGCCCAGCTGGTGAAAACTATGGTGACAACCCTTGTATCTGCCAGGCCATAGTTGTTTAATAAAAAGAGGAACGATGCAAACAGAAATGAAAAGCCTAAACAACCCCCAGCAATATCATCAATGACAAAATTTCAATGAAATTCAACCCTTAAGTAGGAGGTTGAAAATTGAAATCCCCTTGGCCATGACATTCCAAATGGCACCTCCCTTTCTGATGAAAACCATACTGAGAAAAGTAATCAGTAAACATACAACTTTATGCAAGACAACAACTCATGTCTAATAGTTACACACAATAGCAACACCATTATTAATCATCTTCAGAGTATCAACCAATGTCTATGAAAAAGCTTTCCCGCATTGAGGTGAAACACAATCCCAAAAATACCTAAGCACCCTCCTGATAAACGTTTCAAAGCATATTCACTACATCAAAATCCTCATACAGGTTAACTATTCCAAAGCATGGTTTTAAAAAATGATCTACAACGGCGATCTCAGCCGCAACATCAAGGTTTTTGGGCTCACCGCAACCACAATTGCAGCCGCATTTACCTGCAATTTCATGCAATGACAAAGATCGAGACAAAATCGCATCCGCAGCCACAATTCAACTTCTGTTCCAAATTATTTGTCACCCTAATACAGTATTACAAACACTCAATCATGCATGTAATCACATAAACACCTCCAAATTCCATCCATTTCAGCCTAATCAACAAGCACCACTAAATTAAAGCATTATTTTTAGCACCACATAACAACAAAAAACACAAGCACAATTTCATGGCAGAGAAGGGCCTCTCCAAGTAGCATCCCACAGACACAAAAGCTGCACAAGAGAGATCAACATCACCCAACAAAGCTATCACATGTAATAAGGGCAGAAGGGCAAGCAACAGTGAGAACAATTACAAGGCATAGAATATTCTAGAAGGATAATGGAGACAAGGAACACACTTTCTCTCGCAAAACGTGAGACGGGTCGAAGTATTCGACCATTCCAACGTTGCCCACATCTTCTATGTAGGAAAGCTTCTCGGCATACCCAAGAGACATAGTTGTTTGGTGAGTCAATGTGCTGTGCAGCCAGAAATTCAGTACAAGTCCCTCGCTTTCTTTCCCTCTCAGAGGAAATTGAGAAGAAATGTGTTGTGTTCTTCAAATACAGAGAGAGAAAGAGAGAAGCATTGTTTCTTTTAAGGAGACCCCAAAAGGCCAATGTACTCTCATACACAATGTATCATCCCCTGCAACGTTATAAAAGCACATCAAATCTTAATCTTTTTTTTCTAATATTTCTTAAAATTCACTATTGTAAATACAACCAACAACTATGTGTTCAATTTTTTCATTAAAAAAATCAAATACAGACAAAGATTTAACAAAACAATTCCTCTTCAAATTTTGTGATAAAAATTATCATTTTACTTTAGGATGATTTCATCTAATGGAAAGATTATGAGTTTGAGTAGAAAGTTTATTTAATTAATTTGATTAAATTAATTAAGGGTAGTAGATTATGTATACTATTAAAATTATCCTTAAATTTAATTTTAAAATATAAATATTTTTTGGTTGAAAAATGGTTCAAAAAATGAAAATAAATTAGTTTTAAAAAATATTAATTATTTAAAAATATTATTATTCAGTTCTGATAATAATTATAAAAAGATGAAAACAAAAATCAAATTTAAATATAAAAATAAATTAGTAATTTACTAAATAATGTGTACAAATTCATCACTTTTTTATTTATTTTATCTTTCATTCCTACAAATAAATCTAACAAATCATCTAAATTAAATACATACAATATTCACAAATCATGTCAACTCAATTCTCCTATGTCTGTACAAATAATAAATAATTTCTATCAAACAAAGTATAAAGGTTTTCTGAGTCGGAGGATTAATTCATATTAATATCATAATAAAAAATATATTATAAATTCAATTCTTATGCTGGATCAATATATATTTAAGAACTATTTTCAATACTGAATCACGTGTTCTCTTATTTACCAAGATTTTATTTATTTATAATAATTTATTTCCTGGAAATTTTAGCTTATTTAATTTTTTTTTTATTTGTCTTAGACATTTATTATATTACGTATGTATAAGTCTCATGAGTTTATGCTTTTTATTTTTATTTGTGTTTTTTATCCACCTCAAAGTACCCAAAATGGGATTGAAGACACTTACCATGTTATTTGATACGATGTTTCAGTTACCTTGAACAAAAATAAGTATCCATTCAGTGTTTGTCAGTGACAAATTTAAGTTTTATATGTCAAGTCATTATTCTGATTGCTACAGAATTGATCTCACAAAAATAAAGTCATTTTTCAACACTTCAAAATTTATAAAGTATTTCATAACTGTATGTGTTCGTACTTTAGTAAATAATTTTATGTAAAGGATAATTTTAGAAAAAGTTGAAATAGATTTCAAATTAAAGTAAAGAAGTATTTTTAGTAGAAGAAAAAAAAGTATATTTAAAACAAAAAATTAAAATACTTATAATGTAAGAATGTTAATCCCTATTTATTTTGGAATAAAAAAACTCGAATAAATTTTTCCTTATATAAATAATAATAGGTTCTAAAGAATATCAAACAATAAATAAAACAATAGGATGCACTAAACATATAATAGAAAAAGGAAATCATCCAACACCATCAATTTTATCTTATAAAACTCTTTATGTCAAAGAAATTGACGGGTACATTGCAAGTTCTTTAGATAATCAATAGAAAAGTTTCTTTTCACTATGGATAACAAAATACCAAGGGCGAATTCTCCTCCACATTAAACTTTCACCCTCATTTTCCAATAAAATAACGAAAATCTTCCTTAAAATCAAGTTAAGTCTCAATTTGTTTTAATGGAGAGACTATTCACGAAAGAGGTTGAACACGATATCAGCTATTTGGATTTAGAGATGTATGCAGAAATGTGAGGAAGAAGATTCACGTGAACAATAAAAATCTTGTCCTTTTCACATGTAGAGGATGTTGAAGAAAGATACATCAACATTGATGATTTGTCTAATTTACCCTAGATTAATGATAAGAAACTAATATTCTTTTAAAAATAATTAGTCAATGGTATTAGAAAAAATTTACAAAATTTTAATTAACTCAAATTTACACAAAAATATTTCATATTTAATTATTCAAATATTTGTAAAGACAATGGTAAATTTGTAAACTTACATTTTACATCTTTAAAAAAATTCAAAATTTTCTTACCAAAAATCTCATTACTCAAAAATTTCAATAAACTTTCCTCACACATCTACTATAACATACCATGATCCAAACACACTTATTTTCTTCACACTTTTATCTAAAATCCTCATATATTCACTCCCTCAAATTCAAACACATCCCTTCCTCAATCCAAACACGCCGTAAATGAAAGAAGGGTGTTGATAAAAAAATTACTTCTAAAACCTTTTTCCGGAATATATTTATGGATTTGGATTTCCATAATACATTTTTTAATTTCAAAAATTATTTTCCATAATGCATTTCCATATTTTTTGTTCTGAATTTTCTTTTCTGAAATGTATGTTTTTTAATTTTGGATTTACAACAAGTATTTAGATATCTTCAGTTACACCAATCTTAATCTCCCCCAAAAACTAAGATCTCGCAAGATATGAGAAAAACACTCTAAAAGATAGAGCAATAAAAACTCATTAGATATACTTCTCAAAGTGAAAGAATTATAATGTTTTGATCACAACCCAACATACTAGATGTTGATGTGAATCTTGTGTTTTGAAACTTTTCTATAAGTAATGATTTTTTGAATCGTTCTTTTTGTGGTTTTTTACAACTTCAAGCTCTTTATATAGTACTCATAAATAATGATTGTTGAAGCTCATAATTGCAAGTTTTTAAAACTCCAATTCTTCATTTTGGCATTGAACACTCCAAATGAATGAAAACTTATAATATGAATATTTCTTGTGCATCTGAGCGTTTATCCATTAACGTTGAACTTAGAAAACCTTCTATACTGGTACACTTTTTAATGTTGAAGCTTGAATACGTTATACTTTGAAGTTTGTGCATAGTTTTCTTCGCTTTTTCATTAGACGGTAAAAAAAACTTTTTGCTTTGATTTTTTTTTGCGCATCTTAAGTGTTGAATCAACTTCTAGAAATAATTCAAATATGATTGAAATATACCATAATTAAAATAATCAATTAGGTTCAATCAAAACTAATTTCATATTTAATATTGTTTAAACACCTTTTACATCAGAAAACTGCTAGGAACATAAATTCAAAAACTTTACTTCGCAATATAAATTTAAACGCTAAAGTATATCAGTCCTTATTTAAGATTTAATTTGACAAAACATTGTCTCAAATTCGAGTAGCATCTGTAGTCAAATATGTCTCTATTTTTCTAAACCTTTCTTGTTTAACACTTTGTTTTTGAAAACCTTCTAAATTGGTATGGTTTTTAAACGTTGATGCATATCAGTGATTTGAATGGGATATATTTCATTTAGAGAATATATTTCATTAAGATAGAATAAAGAATACAAAGATATTAAGTTTTTGAAAGCTTCTATTTTAATTTTGTACTTCAAAAACTTTTTAGAAAAACTTAATCAGGATGTTTCACTAAAACTTTGATTTATATGATATTAAAACGAGTTTAGAAAATATTCCATAATCATTAATAAACATTTTTTTAACACAAAAATTGAGTTTGTAAACTCTCTTACATTAGACCGTCTATCGAAAAAATAAAGATTAGATCGTCTAATGTGTACATGAAGCATATAATATCTAACCTGATGTGTCTTTTGTGACCATCCACAAGTTGTACTCCACTAAGACTGTCTAGTGAGTCTAACATGTAAAGATCGTCTAACATGTTTAACATAGTGAGACTATTATCGTTATATTAATTAAATAATATACTATTTTAGAAATTAAAAAATTATTATATCTAAATTAATTTCTATCATTGATAAATAGTTTTTAAATTTGTATCTAATTAGAAACCAAAGTTTTAGCTATCAAATATTTAGATTTTAGATTAATTAGTAATTAAATTCTTTGTAGCTAATTAGATATCAATCTAGAAACTAATTTATAAATTTTATTAATAATAACAATATTTTAAAAGCCAATAATTTTGTTAATGTTTAAAATAACATTTAATTTAATTAATATAATAATTAATTAATGTTTATTTATAAAATTAATTTTTATTTATAAAATTAATTTTTATTTAATAATTTTTTTAATGTATAAGAATTTGTTTGATTGAGCCATTATTTCTAGCTACTTAACAAATCATGCTTTAGATTTTACTAGAAGGTTACCCTTAGTATCTTGCCAACAATTTTTTTCCTCTTCCATTGTTAGTGAGCTTAACAAATGGACGAGGAGTATTGAACAAATTTATCAAAGGAAGTATGCATATTTCATGCTATGAATGAAGTTGATGGAATTCATTATTCACTACAAGAAAAACATGAAATAAAAACTAATTTTTAGTGACAAAAAATAATTAGTTGCTATAGTGACTAAATTAGAGACCATTTTAGAGACTAAAAAATTTTTGGATTTTAAATTAGTTTATATTATTTTTAAATGGTTTCTAAATTGGTATATAATAAGCAATTTAGGAACTAAATAATTGGTAGTTAAAACCTGAGTTGCTAATTACATACCAATTTAGAAATCATTTAACAATAATAAAAACTAATTTAGAAACATTTTTCTCCGTTGCGTACTACCTCTCCTCGGAGGGTTAAATCACATGCGGATACTAATGCACCAGTTCCTAATGTGGAGGTCTCTGCTATTGTGACTGTACCATCTCAGTCGCCTCATCCCTCCCCT
>Ga0123342_1001895_pt1 | contig 35012 bp, 17 predicted proteins | sample Turbeawhitnodule_FD_89960 | JGI IMG/M metagenome (GOLD analysis project Ga0123342, IMG submission 89960) | Root nodule microbial communities of legume samples collected from Mexico - Turtle bean Mexico white nodule | ecosystem: Host-associated > Plants > Roots > Nodule | place: Mexico: Nepantla... | reverse complement strand
CAATTTTTTAGAAAATTTGGTCCACTTGAGAAGTGGTTAATTTTTATTTTTTTTTTTTGTTTTTTTTTTGTTTTTTTTGGGTTTTTTTTTTTTTTTTTTTTTTTTTTATATATTTGTATTTCTTCTAATTAGATTCAGAAACATGTTTCACCTTTAGCATTATCTGGCAGTGATAATAATCGTTGGTTTCTCCGAGTTTGATCATCTGTAACCTCACAAGTGACAGGAATCTCAGTCTTAATTGTTGTGTCACACTTTTTTGTAAACTATTAGGTGCTGTAACTTCTAGCGTTGTTTTATTTATTTATAGGTTTATAGATAGAGTTCTTCTCGTCTTCATGATACACTGTCTCAATGGGAAAAGTATAACCATTGAACTTTCTGACCAATGTATAAGTTTTAAAATCGGTAAATGACGCTGAGTGAGAAAAAAAATGGAAAATCGGTAAATGACGCTGAGTGAGAAAAAAAATGGAAGATTGTTGTGTTGTTATCTTCACAGTGCTGAGAGTATTTGGCTTATTCTTGCTCAATATGTTCTGTAATCTGGGCAGTTTGTTGATAAAAAATGATGAGGTGTTATGTTACTGGGATTAAAAACTCGTTTCTTCATTATTAGATTGTGCTTGTTGTCAGATGTTTACGTGTTAGACTTTAATTTTATAAATCTAATCTACAGCATTTATCTAATTCCGTTGTTTGTTTACAGTTGTCAAGATGTACACATCAAGGAAGAAAATCCACAAAGATAAGGATGCTGAGCCAACTGAATTTGAGGAGTCAGTTGGACAGGTTTATTTTTGGTTCTTTACACTGTTGTTGTTGCTGTATGCTGGAGCCCAATAATCAGTTTCAAGTGCAATGATTAACGCATTGTTCATAAATTGTTTTTGCAGGCATTCTTTGATCTTGAAAATACTAACAATGAGCTGAAAAGTGATCTGAAAGATTTATACATAAATTCAGCCGTGTAAGAATATGTTTTAATGGTTGTTTGTGGGAAGATAATGAAATTTTTGCTTGTCTCTTGACTATCATTTTTCATAATCTACAGCCAGATAGATGTTTCTGGGAACCGCAAGGCTGTGGTTATCCATGTCCCCTACAGATTAAGGAAAGGATTCAGGAAGATCCATGTCAGGCTTGTGAGAGAACTTGAGAAAAAATTTAGCGGGAAGGTAGGCAGAGTCTTGTCCCTTTTGTTATACGTATGGATTCAATAGATTAGAAATTATTCTTGTTATCCTTAACATCTGTTGTGTCTTTCACTTTCTATTCTTTTCAGTATCTCTTAATTCTCCTTGGTCTGTAGTTGAGTTTCTCTTTATATGCAACTGTTTTAAAGTTACTGTGATGACATAATAAAATTAGCCATGAAAATCATCTATCCTTTTGAGGCTTCTGTAGTTCATGTACTTTTTTAAAAGGTGTGATACTTCATTTGTTATATGTTAATGACCTTTAATCTTGTACTGTAGGATGTAGTCCTGATTGCCACCCGTAGGATATTGAGGCCACCAAAGAAAGGTTCAGCTGTTCAGCGTCCACGCAGCCGCACACTCACTGCTGTGCATGAGGCAATGCTGGAGGACATTGTATTACCTGCTGAGATTGTTGGAAAGCGGGTTAGGTATAGAATTGATGGTTCCAAGATTATGAAGGTAAAGTTTATACCCAAAGAACTTCCTAAGTTACTCTTATTGTGTGTTTAATAATCATATCTAAAGTTAACCATGCTACTATGAGCATATGAATGTAATATCAGAAAATAAATACTTATGCTTAAATTGCTCTTGTCTGCATAGGTGTTTTTGGACCCCAAGGAGAGAAACAACACTGAATACAAGTTGGAAACTTTTGCTGCAGTATACAGGAAGTTTTCAGGCAAAGATGTTGTATTTGAATATCCTACAACCGAGGCTTAGGTTCCATTTGTAGGCTTTGGAATTTGTTTCTGAATTACATTACATATGCTGGATGCTGGTTTTGTTGAGTATTTCCGAATATCCTTTAGGGATTTTAGAAAATACTGTTTCCTGGTTTATCAATGTAGAATTTCATATATTTTCTTATAACATCCAAATGTGATTCCCTTATTTCTACTATTTGTCAATCGATGTTTGGTTCTTTGCCTAAAGGTTACTGATGGTTTATTTTGGATAATTTTCTTTATAAATGCATATTGAAGAGAATAAGCAAGAAAAACAAAGTTTAATCTATTCTATTTTTATATGTAAATTAAAAATAAGCTATATATAATTTAGTTTTAACATGTAAATCTTATTTGTTAATTATAAACCCAGAATTGATATTTTAAACATTTAGTGTAATAATGTTAGTGTAAGGATGAGAATGTGGTGAATATCGGTTAGATAATGTAAATTTTCCAAGTAAAAAATTGTTTCAATTCTTTTGAATAGCGGGGTATATTTGTATGATTTTAAATATTATCTGAATAGTTAAAGAAAATAAAGATTTTATAAAAAAATGATTTAATATGAAAAACACATTTTCCATGTTTCGTATTGTTGAATATTTAATAACATATAATTAGGTATAAATTTCAATTCTTTTCAAGATTCCACATCGATTAAATTAGTTATAGTGTCACATAAGTCCTTAAATTTTCCATAACAACCGAAGAGTACATGCAGCAAAGCAAAAGGCCTCAATCCTTATATACTATTAAATATACCAAACTATTTCTCTTTTCTTTAGACCAAGCATATCTCCAAATAATAGTTCTAATCCTTTCGATATGTAAAGATTATTGAAGTGAAATTTATCCTTTCAAATAAAATATGGTCAAGAATCAAACCCATTTATCAATCTATCAACTATGCTGAATTTTGTTTGTCATCAAACCTTTTCTCTGTTAAGATAACTACAGTAATACAAAAAGAATACCCTTCAATAAATAGAGCTTCTATTGCACCCTATACAATATGGATGGAGGTCATCTGCCTTCATCAAAAGAAGAGGTAGATATAGAATTTCTAGAATAATCCTCTATAAAACTACCACTACCACCTGAGGCCCTGGTAGTATTACTAGGATTGGTATTGGTCAAAGCAGTAGATGTAGTTGTAGTCCAATGTCCTGCACGACCTTGAATTCCTGGTTTACCTGGTCTTGGCAAAGTGAAGGAATCACTTGAGAGCATGAGATGAACAGCATTCATGTCAGGTCTTTCAATTATGCTTGATTGGCAGCACAACAAACCTAGCTGAATGCACATTGCTGCCTCGTCACCATTGTATTTACCGAGAGTTGAATCAATCAATTCCATTATCCTCCCTCCTTGATAAAGCGACCATGCCTGCAGAATTCAATGAAGAAAATGCACAAGTGTGAATGAAATGGTCACTTTATTTTTCTTAATGATTGGTTTGAGTTTATGGTTTGAAATTCATGTTAATTCCCTTTGACCACATAAGTCAAATAACAGGGACTAAAATATACATATCATGGTTCCATAAAATGCATGTTCTGTTGTCCAGTTTCATGTTAGATCTCACCAAAAATGGTTTCATGTTAGATGCTCTATGATGTCATTTTAATGCAAAAAAAATACTGTTTACCAGCAAAGACATAAACCAAATTATATGATTGCAGACGATCAACGAGGTCTTTTTTGTGTATGCAATAGTCAGACTGAGGTTAGAACACTTAGAACCCATAACAAGTGGTTTTCAATGACATCGGATCTTACTACATAATCAAGAAATAGCAAAGCTGGCAAACAAATCAACGTCAAATAAAATATGATACAAAAGTTGGTAAACAGAAATACTGGCTTATCAAGAAGAAAAAGTAGGGATTAATTTTTAACACAGGAGTGTTCTAGTGCACAAGACTCCACTATTATGGATTGAAGGTAGAAGGGTTCAAACTATGCGATCTTTATCCATGTAGGTGGAGAGCCTAATTTTTTACTAGACTTGTGACCACCCCAGTTTACATTACACCTAGGCTCACCTTTAAACAGGGTAACCGAGAAAAGACTTGTTGAAGCAGTTGTGTCACAGAATTAATTCAGAAGCATGCTTGTTTGGGTAGCCTTAACATATATAAGTGAATATCAAGAACAAGCATCATTACTAATGTAATGAAACAGCAGTTTTCCATTTTATTAATCCTCAGCACAAGCTTAGAAAATATGCATTTTTCTTGGTAAAAAATATGTAAGTTAGTTAATTTATAACAAGAATCTAAGTTCATGAGCATAAGTTGTCCATACTAAATTTGCATAAATGTCTGCCATCTGATCAACTTACATAGCTCAAGAGATCTGCTTTTTCTGGCCCAAGTCGCATATCTTGGTTTTTTCTCCCACTAACTATTTCCAAGACCAGGACTCCATAACTGAAAACATCCGTCTTCACTGACAGATATCCTCGCAATGCATATTCAGGAGCCATGTAACCACTGCATTCATCAAATATAAAGTGTTAGGATACGAACACCTGAATAACAAACACCAAGAAGGGAAGAGTCTACTCACTGTGTACCGGAAATCTTAAATGTCTGCACGTGAGAGTCTTCCCCAGGAAACAGCCTTGCCAAACCAAAGTCTGAAATTTTCGGAACTAACTTGTCATCCAATAATATGTTACTAGCTTTAATGTCCCTGTGTATAATTCTTTCTGGGGCCTCTTCATGCAGGTAGAGAAGTCCTCTTGCCACACCAGTAACTATTCTGAATCGTTTTGCCCAGTCCAAAGATGAAGACTTCCTCTTATCTGAAAAAATTTTTGTCTTACAACTTTTGTCAATCATTTTCCACAAGCAACCACAAAACAGAAGTAAATAAATAGGCGAAGAAACATCTTTTCTCAATACCAAACAGAAAGTGATCAAGGCTTTTGTTAGGTAGATACTCATAGACAAGCATCTTTTCAGGCCCTTCTGCACAACAACCAAGTAATGTAACCAAGTTCTTGTGCTGAATTCTGAGTAATAGCATGACTTCGTTGGTGAATTCTTTAACTCCTTGTCTAGATTCCAATGACAGCTTCTTAACCGCTACTTCTTGACCATTTGGCATCATTCCCTGCACAAAGCATGCATGATATAATCAATTACATAAACCGTCCTTCTCAAAAAAATTGGAAAAAGGGTATAGTTAGAAATTGAATTGAAATAATACTTCAGTAATCTTACTGATTAATTTGCTTCCTAATTAAGCAAAAATCGTCGTTTTAGTTTCTAAATTTATCAAACGACCAGAGTCATTTTATCCCTGAAATTTCAACAATTAGGACCACTGTCTCATGACTGATCTTTGGTCATCCAGTGACAAAAATCTAAAACGACACTTTTATAAGAATTCATAATTTTTAAGAATTTAACTAGAACTAGAATGCAATCAAAGTGAAAACACTTTTTATAATCATAAATTACTATGGTTTGTGAATTGGCTTTTTTGTCCGAGAGGCATAACCTGGAGAGAAAATTAATTACTAGAAATTTTTGGTTAGAGAATACATTTGAAGATGAAATTTGGTAAATCACTTGTATTTTGGTTTGTGAATTCTATTTTTATTCTCAAGATTCTATAAATTAGTAACTATTTTAATTCCTTGGTCCCACGTGTGCCAACAAGATCTTCTTCCATAGTTAATAGAGATTTTAATACTTGAAAATTACAATTATATCAATTTAATTTTTAAATTTTTGTAATTGTGTGACTTAATTTTTATACAGGTTGCAATTTGTTGATCAGGCTTGTGACTGAGCCACCAAAATCGTAATTTGAGAATTGGAATCAGGGAACTAAAATCACAAATCTACTATACCAGAAAATCTAGTTGTTCTTAAAATGGCAAGAACCAAGAACAAAATGTGCAAATTTGATTTTGGTGAGGCAACAAATTAGGTATTGAAATTTGAAGAGGAGAAAGGGGAATGGTACCTTGAAGACAGGACCAAAGCCTCCATGACCAAGCTGGTTGAGGCTGCTGAAGAAGTTGGTAGCGAGTTGGAGAGTGTGGAGGTCGAAGATCAGGTCCAAGGAGTCCCCCGGCTCGGTGGGATCGTCGTGGTGGTCGCCGCCGGCGTCGGAGGTTGCGCCGCCCTTCCTGAAACATGGGCACAACCAGGAGAATAAGGTCATGAGGACAACGTTGTTAAGCACGATTTCCGAGGTGGCAGCACTGACTATTCAGTTGACTATGTTGTTCTGTCAGTCTTCTCAAACCAATGTTTCAGGTCTTCCTTCCGCAACCCCTCTCTGTCTTATTGTTATATTATTTATATAAAAAAAAAAACTTATATATATATATATATAGTTATTGTTAAGTGAAATAAATGTTCTTGTAATCTTTTTTTTACTAGAGTATATATTTAGGTTAGAAATAATGGTTTCTAATTTTAGAAAATATTGTATTCAAATGATTTCTTTTGTCTTTTTATATGTTAAGATAGTTTCTTTTCATTTCCTTACCATTACAATAATAATATCTGTCTACACTTTTATGATCGAAAATGATTTATCTATACTTCAATAAAATTTAAAACTCCACAAAACTCAACAATTTATCATTTTAACTGTATGGTTATCTGAACATACAAATTTTAATTTTAATAATGTAATTTTCATTTATTTATAAATAGGATGAAAGGAAAAAGAAATATAATAATTTCGTAAAAACTTAATTGTAACGTTGCAGGTCTGCGATTTTATGATAGCAGTTGTCGTAATTGAATAATTAGTCTTTTTTTAATGATAATAATTTTGAGTCAGTCAAACACGGCAATTTCCCTCAATTGTCTTCCAACATTAACGCATTTATTTCATAAACAACACAAAAAAAAGCAAAAAAAAAACATGAAAGAAAAGTGGGGCCATTATCATGCAATTTCATTTTGAAATGATCATAATAGGTTATATCCAAAAAAATTACAGCAATAAATAAATAATTAGAATAATCGAGTTTACTAAGCACAGAAATTAATAAAGAAGTCACCAATAACATGATTTTAGTTCTAAAATTCTGATATGTTAAAGTCATGTTCATTAAAACATAATTTTGATTTGTTTAATTATCTGCTAATTAGGTGAAGTTGGGTTCTTTCTTTAAAAGAGGAAGTGGTGTAAATGAAACACAATGAAAAATTAAACAACAAAAATTGTACACACTTTTGTTAATTAATTTTGTAGTGTTTTATGTACATGACTTTTTTTTAGGTTTGTGTGTCTGATTTATTTAATAAATTTAAATTTAATAAAAAAAACAAGTGGTTTGCTAAAAAACATGAAAATTGTTATTTAATATTTTATTTATTTATAAGAATATTTTTAACAAATACAAAACAAAATAACAAAATTCTACCACTTTAGTTCACCTATGCCTGAAACAAATTAAAGAAAAGTAATGTAGATGAAACACAGTTTCACTCCAAAAATAATCAACATAACTCAATTACTATCATGTATAAGTTTTGTTTAATTTTGTATTTAAGTTATGCTTATGTACACAAAATACAACTTATTTATTGTATACAAATTTTAAATTTTGTCTATTTTAGTAATTTTAAGATGAAATTGCATCAAAATAATTAAAAAGTCAAAAAAGTGTATATACTTTTTTTAATTAGAGTACTTGTGGAGAAATTACTTAACAATAGTCTTTAAGTTGAGGATTTATTTAAAAAATTTCGTGTAGGATGCGACAGAAAATTAGGAAAATAATATATAAGTTTTAGCAATATATTAAATATGTAATAAATTACGGACATTTTTTTTCAAAACACATGATTTTATCATATTTCTTAGCAAGACATGGTTTGGAAAATAATATGATTTTAAAATATTTAAATATAGAAAACATAAATATAATTTTAAAAGTTTTTCAAGGAAAGATCAAATGAAATGAATTGATTAACTTTCACAATGTTGACCATAGAAGCTTCAACTTCTTGACGAGATGGTTCTTAATGCCATGGTTAAGATTATTAGTGGATGAAATAATGTCATTTGACTATGTTTTAACCCTATAATTCTTAATGCAAGGGCTAAGTTTATTGGTCAAGGAAAAGAAGGGGAATTTGGAAATATAATTAAATGATGAACACATTTATTTGGTCAACCAAGCCATTACTACTTTTTTTCTCAAATATATATTTTTGACAACAAGGTTATATACTCCATAGACTATGTGAATAATAAAACACAAAGAAAAAAAAAGATTTTCTCACAGTCAACTATCTTTTTTCTATGTTCAAAATGTGCTTGTCTTTATTTTTATGTTCAAAAAGTTATTAGTTTTGAAAGATTAATAAATAATATTAGGATGATGAAAAAAAATAAAGAAAGAAAAAGAGTGAATATATATATATATATATATATATATATATAAGTTTTTTTTTCTATATTAATAGTTTTTACGTATAATAATAATTTAGAGAGTCAATTCATAATAAATTTTACATATAATTTTTTTATGTTTAAAATTTAAAATAAATTAGAAGTGGATTTTGAATTTTTGATGTGAAATGTCAACACCCAATAAATATGATAAGATCAACAAATTCTCCTTAGAATAAATTTTACATGTATAGTTTTTATATATAATAATTTATAGAGTACATGATGAATATTACATATAATTTTTTTATGTTTAAAATTTAAGATAAATTAGAAGTAAATTTTGAATTTTTGATGTGGGATGTCAACATAAATAAATTTTACACGACTTTAAGCTTAACTCAACCTTATAACACTAACCGATTTATAAAGTAAGATTTGCACCCACTTATATATTATGATTTTTTTTAATCTTTAATCGATGTGAATATCAAATCATTACTATTACTTTAATAAAAATTAGAGAATATTTGTTTTAACGACTCATGGTTATTTTTAAACTAATATGAACTAGCTAATTTGACATAAAGTGAAAGAACAATTCCATTGAATTTACTCTTAAGACTTGTCCTCTAAACGAATATGATTAAGATAAGGAGATGAAATTTATTAATTGCAAATACCACAATATTTGAATTCAGTGAGAAGATAGTTGTTTTGAATATTTGAACTTAATCTGGTATAATTAATATAGTTGATTACTGATTAGTTAAGATCCCCTTATAAAAAAATATTCAAAATAAAAATTTTCTGTTTAAAATCATATATTTGAAACAGAATTATGTAATTTTGAAATTTGAAACAAAATATCATAGTTTAAAACATGTTTTAGTATTTTTTTTAAAACTTTAATCTGTGTGTTATAAAACTGAATTGATATTTTGTTTTGAAAAGGAAAAGTCATGTTTATTTTTTATAATTTGTTTCAAAAAGTTATGAAGCATTAAAACTAATTTTTAATTTTCGAATGATTAAACAATTATTTTACTTATCATATCTTAAATATTGAAGTGAGAGTTCACCAAATATGGAAAGTATTTATATGGTGCAACAACATATAAAATTCCATTATAAAAGAAAGGACCCTGAAGCAACCCTGCGTTTCCATATTTACCCTCACAACAACTCCAAATTACTATTCTCGCATTCATTCACGTCATCGCTTCAATTCAGCCCGATCTGATTTCTACGCCGCCGTCGATGATCGATCGCCGTTAGCTTCGTCATCCTCGCTTTGCGCAGTGTCGGTGTCGTCGTTGCGTTTATAGGAAGAAAACGACGACGACGACGGTGAAACGCTGCGTTGCGTGAAACGATAAGAGAAACCGATGAGGTCCTCTTCTTCGGACAGGATCAACATCGCTGCCAGTGCTCAGAAACTCGATGTCGATAACCGAATCGCTCTTCGATTCTACTATCGCATCGCCGATAACATCCTCCGACAGGTCCTTTTCTTCGTCTTCCTGCTATTTCAATGTCGCGTCCGGGAAATTGGGACGGAAAACCCTAGGTGTGGATAGATAGAGTCTAGTTTAGAACTTGTTTTGTCTTCTGAGAAATATTTAACGTTTTCTTTTCATAAATATATGCTTTTATTTCAATTCATAGATTTTATTGTTCGCTGCTCGGAAAGAGAGGATAATAGGTTTACTGAAAAGTGCAATTTATGTTACTGAATGTGGTGCAATATTTTGTGGGATAGAGGTGGTGGTTTTGTATTTGATAAGAAAGAGAAGCATTTTTGTTCGTTTGGGATTTTGTGTAAAATGTCGTTGTAATATTTTAGAAGTTCCTATGAAAGAGATTCAATACATCAGAGTAATAACAGGAGTTAAAAGGGGGTATTTTTAGTCGTCCCCTTACTCGTGAGAGTATCATTTATATGTAAACCATAGAACATGGGTTTTTTCTCTTTATTCGTATTGACGACAATTTGACTCTACCAATTGCACGTAAAGCTGGCAAATTGGCTATATTCTAGAGTGTACCTCTTTCGTATTGACAAGAATTGAACTTAACTAGGACTTGCACAGAAAGCTTTAGATTTTACAAAATATTTCAGATTCTTCTACGATAGTTCATTGTTTAATCATGAAATGCATTGTTAGATTTGAATGTGTAATGTGGGCATCTTAGGTTTGCTTATCAAATTTCGTTAGAATTTAGAATGTACCACGGGATAGTAAATGCGATAATGTTAGAGTGATATGAAAAATGACGTGCATGAATGTAACTGTCTTGTTTCATCTTTGCCTTTCCCTTGCACTATTGTTGCTGGTGATTAATTTTTTGTCTGTCTCAGCATATTATGTGCTTTTACTGATAGTTGTTTCTGCTAATATATTTTCTTCCGTCCTGGAATTTACGGTCATGCTTTATTTTTTATTTATTTGTGTTCATGGTGTGTTCTTGACTGTTTAGTTGCACTGCATAACCTGCAAGCTCAAACTATGGTTTTAACTTTGCAGGCTGATATCTTCCGTGCTGAGAAGAATATTATTGACCTTTATGTCATGCTTTTAAGATTTTCTAGGTAAAGCATTTGCATCAATATTTGGTATGTAGTATTTTTTCCGTTAGTTGAACTGTTTTAAAAATCTGGACTTGATTGTATTTGTTACTTTGTCATTGAATTGTGTTGAGGGGTCCTTCATTTTGTTTTGTTTGGTTTTAGTTTGGTGTCTGAGACAATACCACGTCACCGAGATTATAGATCATCTCCACAAAGGCAGAAAGAATCATTGAAAAAGGTTAATTGTTGACACTATTCTCCAAATGAAATTTGTTTCTATAAAATCCTAATTTTAATCTGATTTTCAATTTCTTGCTATAGAAATTGTTAATTTCTTTGAATGAACTGGAGAAATTGAAACCAGTGGTCCAACAGAAGATCAACGAGCTTAACAACAATCTCGCATACCAACAAAATGGGCATGGAAAATTTAATTCAAATAATTCACTGGATTTTTCTCCCATCAAAAAGCAAACATCAGCTAGTTATGGCCAAATAAAGGTAAAATTTGTTGCATGAGAATTCACTCAGACGAAGGTTGTCATTCATTAGTAATAATCTTTCCCTAAAATAAAATCTTTTATGTTTTTCTACCCCTTCTGAAAAGAAGTTTAGCATCCATATATTATTGTATATTTGACCAGGCAGCCAGACCTACTATTAATGGGGAACTTCTTTACCAAGGATCTAGGACCCAACAATTCTCTTATGTCAGGCCTGTGGAAGAGCATGTACGAAGACTGTAAGTATTGGAGTCAAAATTAATATATAATTGACTTCTTAGTGGTGGTGGTAATACTGTGACAGGTATTGCATAGACATGTCAGTTTCTTTTTTCACGGGAATAAAGTAATGTGAAGGGAAGCTTTCCTTCATCTTTTGGTTGCTTTCTAGTATCATGACAGTTATAACATTTGCTTTTCCGGGCTTATAACCAGCTGCTGGTTGAAATGCAATTTATCTTTGTTACAAACTGAAAAGAGTATTTGGGTTGTATACTATTGCAGATACATTACGAAATTTTAAGATGTTGCTGGATATGATTTCCTGTTTCTGAATTTCATTGGAAAACCTTGAAAAAATTGTTAGTAAAAAACTTTAGAAAGTTAAAAAGAGAATTTACTATATGTAAATAAATTAAATAATAGGGAAATGGAAATACATTTATATCTTCAAGAACTAGCAACCGGATACAGCACGGTTTGATGATAGTTTTGGTTTAAAAAAGTGCTTTATTATGTTTGATCTAGTAGCACTACTTGAAATAAAAGTTTTAGTCTATGTTGGCTTTTCAAATTAGTTCACAGATTACTTGTCCGGGCTCTTTTTTTTGGAAAATAAGAGGTTCCCTACATTTTTGCTGATCTTTTGTAGATCTATAACTCTTCCACCTCCAAAGGAGGAAACTCTCTCAAGACATTCTATCCTTGGTCCCAATGGGTTAAAGGGGCAGTGGAGACCACCTTCCACTGATAAATGGGTATGTGTTTTGGATCTTTATGTTTTAATTCTATTCTATTTGATGATTGTCCTGACTTTTCTGTCTGGATGTGGATGTAGATCAGGTATCCAAACAACATTGATCTGTCGCCTATTGAATTACCAAGGTTATTTCTTATTTTAAGTTTCTCTAGTGCTTTCTTTATTGTTGGTTTTCCAAGTTATTCTAAGAAAAAAGTTATTTGTATGTCAATGGTAGCCTTTTTTGAAATGATGGAACTATATTTGAAATCATCTTTTAAAAGGATTCGTTGGTTCATCAGAGTTCAATATTTTAAAAACCAAGATTGTTGTCCATGATGCTTCTGGAGCTGGTTTATCTATTTATTTTTATATTAACTATGTGATTATGTCCTTCCTACTTTTGGAACATACAGCCTACAACATTCCTTGGAACATGAATCTGTGAGTAAGAAAGATAATAGCATTGCAGAACACTATAAGTCAGATTTAGATTCACTTCTTACCCAAAGTGAGGACTGCCAGCCCCAGCCCCAGACCCAGCCCCAGCCCCAGCCTCAACTTCAGCATGATCAGGAACCTCCTTCTCTTATTTCTTTTGAAACAACAGAAACCACTCCTAAAATAGAGGTTGTTATCAGGCAGCCTTCTCCTCCACCTGTACTTGCTGAGGTACAAGATTTGGTCTCTGCAATGTCGCCTTGTGTTCATGAGGCAGGATGTAAGGCAGAGATTTCATCAACAGATAGTTGTGTTCACGCGGAGGCTCCTCTGCAACTGCACATTGTGAGTCAATGGCATTTTCTTATCTATTTTTTGTGTATTAATTTTAGGTTGATGTTTCTGGGGAGGAGGCACAGTTAAGTTCGTGTTGAGTATTTAGTTTTACAATTTCTAAATTATTTATCATTGAATGAAGTTTGACTTCATTTCCTCTTTCTAATAATTGTTTCTATTTCAGTCAACTTCTTTGATGGAGAGTTTTATGAAGCTTGCCAAGTCAAATACAAAAAAAAATTTAGAGACTTGTGGTGTCCTTGCCGGTTTGCTTGTAAGTGCTGCTCATTTTTTTTTTCATTTGTCTTAACCTAAAGCTACAAGCAGAGGTAGATCAAGAAGGGTCTTGGAATCCCTGAATTGAATTCTGGATTAAGTGACTCAGAAACAGTATTTAACTGATTGCTCTAATCCTTGCAACTATGTGTGTGTATGTATATGACTATATAGTGTATGCTTATGTTCTTGTGCAAATACAATAACACTTCCCTTTTTGACTTTTCTATTTATTATGGATCAACCTGACGTATGCATGGTATTTGTATGTACTAGTTAGTAAAATTTTCCAAAGTTTAGTTGAGCTCCAATGGCTTAGTCTCTCTAGCCTTCAATATTTTATGCTCAACTGTGAGGATATTGATTGGAATTTTGTAAAACACCTGATCTGCAGAAAAACAGGAAATTTTATATCACTGCCCTTATAATCCCAAAGCAAGAGTCAACATCAGATTCTGTAAGATTTTCTTTGACCTTAAATATTTTGGGGAATATGTATTACTATTAGTCTGTAAACATTACATTTATCGCTGTTCTTCCTGAGCAGTGTCAGACTACAAATGAAGAGGAAATATTTGAAGTGCAGGATAAACGATCTCTTTTTCCCCTTGGGTGGATCCATGTGAGTTTCTAAACTGTGTTTGGTAGAAACTAGTACAGATTGGGTTAGATTGTTTGTCATTTTGTAAGCGCATTTTCATCTGGTGTATTGAAGAAATACAATGGTTACCCGCATTTCTTATAGTTTTACTTTATTATTCTTCCATTGTTGTAACACTGAACTATATTATTCTGAATTGACAGACACATCCTACACAATCTTGTTTCATGTCGTCAATTGATCTGCACACCCACTACTCCTATCAGGTGAGTTCATCTTTTAATTAATCTCCAAAGACATTATTTGTTTTTGTCTTTGGACGTCTACATGTTGTGTTTAATGAGGAGATGGTTGAAGTGAAAACTGTAGAACTACTAATGATAGGAATATTTTATTCTCTAGTTATGTCTCTAAATTCTTGTACTGTTTTGTATTATTGTAACTGGCCATCCTAGAATCAGTTTTTTTAACTTTATTAACCGATCATATCTAAATTCTTGTTTCTTTAGATTATGCTGCCAGAATCTGTTGCAATAGTCATGGCGCCGAAAGATAGTACAAGGTAAGATCACATCTCAGACGTGTTTTGATGAATTGGATGATAGAAAACGCATCTCAGTAACAGAATTAATGCTTTTGTCAAATTCTAAAATGATCGCAAGTTTGCTATATAGAAACGTGACATTATAAATTTAGGAATCCCAAAGACATAATAGAATCTGGAACGGAGGCAAAAGCATTTTTTTTAATAATGTAACATGGAGAAATATTAAGCAGATCTCGAATTCCATGATTGTTCCTACAAATAGTTAATAATCCATGTTTCAAAAAAGAGTAAAATATTTGTCAAGAAAAGAATACTTGAAAAGAATATAGTTGCTTCCCTCTTGTTTGGCATATTCCTACATCAGCGTATTGACCACCCCTTTGCCCCCATAAAACTGGAGATAAATTATCATATTTACGCAAGGTATCGAATTTCGGGCATTGTGTCATCATTATTTGAATTTTTTGGTCTCTGAATATTAATGTGTTAGCTGTCATTGGGATGTTTTTCCTACATATTTTATAATTACTTTTTCCAATTTGAATGCACAGAAACCATGGCATTTTTCGGTTGACCAGCCCTGGTGGAATGTCTGTGATTAAACAATGTGATCAGCGTGGCTTTCATCCACACAATCCGCCTCCAGACGGTGGTCCTATTTACCAGACATGTACAGATGTATACATGAACCCAGATTTAAATTTTGATGTCATTGATCTTCGATAAGAGAGTTATTTATGCCATAATTGTTTATATATAGACCAAGCTTTTTCCTCTTATACATATAGGTTTTACTTTTACCATTAATTCAGCTGTGGCCATAAGGAATGTCCCAGTCGTGTTTGTAAAAAGAAATCTTGCTCGTTGACTGTTTAATTTTAAGTTCGTATTGCTGTGCTGCATGCACGCATGCACATTTGTATTGCTATCAAACTTGTGAAGATCCTATCACTGGTTACTGCTCACTATGCTGTTAGAATGCATATACTGATTTGAAATGTTATTTATCGCATCTTGAATTCTTCATGACTTCCTTCACTTATGAAATGTCCTCTCATGCTGATCAAAAAAATAAAAATAAATAAATAAATAAAAAATGAAATGTCCTCTCATAATCATTACAAAGTAACCTAAGAATGATGCATCTTCTGCTTCTAATTGTGTTGGCTTCCGTTTGATGCAATCCAAAACATATGACTCTGATAATGATATTCGCCCACTCCCCCCTCACTTGTCAACTTCACCAGTTTAATGATCTCAAATAAAATTTCAAGTTTAAATCTTGAAAAGCTTTATTTTCTTTTGCATGTCCTACAGTAACAAGAATAGTTTATTATTATTTATTACTAATTGTCTTGTTCTTCGTTATTTATATCTAGTTCTTATGCTTTATTCTCAGCTGTAGTCTTTAGATTTTCTAGTCCAGCATTACTCTGAACATACATAAATTCTAGGACGTTTTTGAAAATACCAAGAACTTCTTTGAGATTCAATACTATTTTTCACTTTGTTTAATTATTTAGTGTTTCACAAGACTAAAAAGTTTACAAAAGAAATAAATTTTACCTTTCTACTTTTTTTGCTACATTAATTCACACAATAAGCATGAGTACATTGATAATTTTAGTTGCCGAAATGACAAAGAAACCTAAAAGGTGGACACATGTTCAAACATGGAAGAATGCTAACAATTTTGTGGTTCCACCAAGTGCTAAAGAACTTTTCTACCTAAGTAGAATGCTAACCTTTGTGAAAGGGCATATATCTTATACAGATATTAGAACCGTGGAGAACACAATATATCCCACATTTAGAGCAACTTGCTTAGTTTTAGGATTCTTAGTAGATGACCAAAATATATATAAGCTATTAAGGAAGCCTAGGATTGGGGTTTTGCCCACTGCATAACAAAACTTTCTAATTATGTTTTTGTCTAATACTACTAATAAACTAGATGATGAACTATGAAACAATACTTCAGAGTGGTTTTCAAATGGAATCTTATATAATTAAAGGAACATAGTCAGAAGACCAAGTACAATACATTCATATTATATAATATTCAATTTGCATACCTACAAAAAATAAACTAATTTCTTTTTATGTAGAATTCCGTCTAAATATTGATCTCTTGAAGAATTTACTACTGTTGAAGATAGGAAAGTTACTACAGATTAACAAAAAGAACTTAAAATTACTACTCATCTATGCCTTATCCCAATGGATTCATTACAGGTCACTTGGAAGATAGGTTCATACATGCATAGCTAAATTATAACATGATTGATCAACATCTTTATTCCAATCAAATTCAATTCAATGACAAGTAAAGTCTTGTACTAAGAACATACACGTTTTATTTTTATTTCTAAATGCATGTATATTAAATAATGTAGTTTGATACCATTTAATATTTACAATTTACAGATGAACAAAAAATAATTTTAATTTTAATTCTAGAATTTATATACATAGTCTTTTTTGAAACCTTACTTGTTTTCTCTATTTAAATACATGTTTCAAATACATATTCATATCCAACATCCAATGTAGTTGTTCTTCATTATGCATATATTTTGACTTTATTTTCATATTTCAATTTATACATTATTATTCTTGCTTTTATTAGATTTTCAATCGTATATTTACATATTTTTATGAAATATATTAATACAAATTGTATTATAGTTCAAAACAACTCAATCAAACATCATAGATACCATTTTAACGTGAAAAAATTAATTATAAATAATATATAATCCATAACATTGTTCTTAGCAAGTGTTTATAGTAAAATTATTTATCATGTTTCTAACTATATCGATTCTCAGCTCCTACAAAAGTCCTTCAATTTAGAAATTGAAACTCAAATTCCCAAAATCAGAAAAACATCTTTAAAAAGTTTAGATCTATTCCAATTTCAATAAATCAAAGGAATAATCTCTATTTAGACAATAAATCAAACAAAATTTCATTCAACAACCAGACATCAAATATGCATATTAATTCTATTTAATAATCCCAAAACTTTTCCAACATATTATTACTACCTTAGTTTCAACTTTTTCGGATAACATATTACAAATTTGTTTGCATGCAAGAGAATGCTTTGGACAAAGCCTCTAACCACCAACAACCATAGTACATTTCAATTATAACATTAATGTTCTCAGATCTAGATTTTTTCTTCCTACGTCCAATTGCCCCTACACCTCCATAACCATATCTAATAATATTAAATGTAACAAACAATATGTTAAATATTAAAACACAACTAATCATAACAACCTTATTTGTAAGGTCTACACCATAAAATATATGCATATAAAAAATAGTTACTATTCTTGTTAATTTTTTTTATCAAATAACTAAAAAAATGTAATATATGTGACAACATATTATGGATGACACGATAGGTCCAACAAACAATCGATATGATAAGTTTTAAATGACTCCGATATCATATTACAAAGTAATCCAAGTCTAACTCAACCTCAACCTCCATAAAACCGGCTCATGGGGTGAGGTCTGCACTCACTTATATACAATGAAATATTCTCATCTATATTCGACAGCTCCTTAACCACATATTGAACCTGATCCAATAAACCATTACACAATAATAAACATAATTTTACTTATACAATCAATTTCTACTTATCTCAAAGAATAATTCATTTAAAAAAAAATCTTTTCAATTTATAATTATATTAGATTCGATAAGTTTAAATTATATTTCATATTTAAGACCATAACTTAAATTTTTGTATTTTTTGTATAGATAATGCCATTTTTGTACTTGTTTATTTCTTTTACATTACGAAATATATGATCGATTTAGTGTTAATATTGATTTTACGTGACAAACGTCAACTACTAATACTACGAATTATACAATCCATTAATATATTTAATATGCTATTTATATTTTTAAAACCATTACAATTGCACTAAAAATATCTAACTGTTAATTTTAAGTTGAATTGCAGGTTTGATGATAATAATTTACCTAATAACAAATATGATTTACCATTTTGATTTCATAACAACTTTAATATAATGTCTTTTTATAAGAGAAAATTTCAATATTGTTCATATAATATATGTTTCTTCTTCAGGCACATGGATATATTTCATAAAATATCTCAATTTTATTCCGAATTTTTTAAGACAAACATAATGAACTATTAAAATATATTAATAACTTTAAATTAAATTTTTAATCTAAAATAAAAATAAAAATAAAAATAAAAAAACCCTGTGTGTAGGACTAGATATGAAACAAATTTTTTAGCATATAGTACTATTATTTTCCTATCAAATTTGGAGTTTCATCTTATTAATTTACATAAAAAGAGAAATATTAATCCAACATGGGAGAAGAAAATTATAGTAACAACGGAAAAAAGAAGAAATCAAAGAGTATAAAGATTTAAAGAATTTTGGTGAAATTAGTAAACCAATGTAATATTAATATATCTTATTATACATACACAAAATTGAATCTATAAAATAATTTAATGACATTTGTATATTTTTAATATCAGAAGACACTCTTTAAAAAAAATCTTGTACCATCAAACTTTTACACTCTTTAAAAAAGGTTTGTTGCCGATTAATGTAATTTTTATTGTTAAATATTTAAAAAAACTCAGAAAAACCATTATATAAAATTTAAAAGATTTAAATCTATACTTGTTTTATTTTTAATTTGGAACTTCACAGTAAAAATGTAACCACTTATTTTAATTTATAACTGACGAGAAAACAACTTACACTTTAGGTTTTACATATATTTTATTTTATATTGAAATTACAAAATGTCCTATTTTAGTCATTTTTATTTTTCTTGGGCTAGCATTTTCTAAATACTAAAGATTCATCACATAAAAAAAGTGTCGGCAAATTTGAAAAACTCATTTTTTTAATTTTTTTTTGTATAATTTGTTTATCTATAAAACTAAATTTTAATATTTTTAATAATTAAAGGATCCAAACTCATCTCTAAATTTTACCCACTTTGTGAATGAATATGAAAATAAATAATTTTTTATCAAATTACAGTAATTTTATATATTAATTACTAAGATATGTAAAATTTTAAAAAATTATTAAAATAAATAAAATCTTCATCTTAATACGATTGTATTATAATTAGATTTAAATGAATATAACACGATTTTCTATAAAAATTAATTAATTACATTAAATTGTGTTATATTAATACAATTTCAATCCAAATACATTCGCAATAAAATTACACTACATCTTAAAATAATTTCGGTTTAAGTATATTGAAATCTTTTTATTTTTTAATTTTCTAAAATTTTACTTTGATAATTAACAAATGAAATTCCTCTATTTTAATAAAAAAAATTACAATGATTGGAGTGGATCATGGTTAGTTTCGGTGTTTGTCGATGACAGGGAGAATTTGTTTGATTAAGTCAGTTCTCTCTTCAATTCTGCTATTATTTATGTCATTATTCAAAGTGCCATAAGTGGTGGCTGACAAGTTAGTTCAGATCCAAAGAAATTTTCTTTGGTGATGGGGTTCTGATGGAAGGAAGATCGCTTGGGCCTCTTGGAAGAAGGTGTGCGAGCCTCGGGACTACGGGGGTCTTGGAATCATTGATTTAAGGACTTTTAACTTGGCTTTGTTAGGTAAGTGGATTTGGAGGTGAGGTGCGGTTAAGGGAGGTTTGTGGAAAGAGATTCTCGATTCTAAATATGGTGGTTGGAGAAGTTTGAGAGCGGAAGTTAAACCTAGTAGGGGCTCCCTTTGGTGGAAAGACTTGAAAGAGGTGTGGGCTTTGGAGGATTGGGGCAGAAGTTTTGAAGATGGGGTTGAGTGGAAAGTTGGTGATGGAAAGGAAATTTCATTTTGGGAGGACAACTGGTTGAGTTGCAGTGCTTTGGAGGGAGTTTTTCCAAAATTATTCTCTCTTAGCTCGGCCAAAGCTGCTAAGGTGGTCGAGCTCGGAAATTGGTCTAAAGATGTTTGGATTTGGCAGTTGAGCTCGCGTAGATCCTTCTTCGATTGGGAGAAGGTGTTGGAGGAGCAGTTGAGTCAGTTGCTACAAGGGATGAAGTTGGGTCTGGGGAGGTGGATAGTTGGGTCTGGAAGGTTGGGGGGTTTGAAAGTTTTACAGTTAACTCAACTTATGTTCAGGTAAGGAGGGATCGAGGTGGGGAGTCCTCTCCGGTATACAGTAGGCTATGGAGGTGTAAAGCCTTGCCTTATGCTTTATTTAGGGCTTGGAGGGTGTTAGAGAATAGGATTGCGTCCAGGGTTAATTTGGTAAGGCGTGGGGTGGTGGTTGAAAATTTTGTGCTGTTTGTGCAGGAAGGTTGAAGAGTCGTCAAGTCATTTGTTCTCCGTTTGCGACTTCGCTTGGAGGGTCTGGTGTCTTTGCTTTGAGTAGCTTGGAGTGTCGTTCGTAATTCATTTGTGATCCTCTGCAAAACTTTCTCCAGTTCAGGTTGAGCCAAACTTCCGATTCAGTTAGTGATGTTTGGGGGGCAATTTGGGTTGGAATTGTGAGTGAAATCTGGAAACATAGGAACTCGGTCCTCTTTAATGGAGGAGTGACAGATGTGTTAGAAGTTTTTGCTTCGACGCAAGTAAAAGTTTGGTCTTGGATATTTGCAAAGTCTCGCTTAGCTTATTTTTCCTATCCTAGTTGGGTTTTGGATCCTTTAGCTTGTATGCGATTGACTTTTTAAAGTTAGTTAGCGTTTGGTTTGGTTTGGTTGTTTCTTAGTCCATTTGTTATGAGTGTCTACCTAGGAGAATGATTTTGTATATTACTGCAAAAAGATTTAACCACTCCTGAAATCGTTCTATTTATTTATTTTTTATTACTGATAAAAAAAAATGGTTAGTTTCCATTTAGGAGATTTTCAATTTTCTGTCACTAAAGATTATCATGGAAATGACGAAACAGTGTCCTCAATACTTGTTTTTTTTTTTCTCCCAATGAAAAGCTATTTTCTTCACACATGACAAGGCATCTTAACGTGCACCACCATCACCACAACCACCACTACCTACATAAACGAATTATTATCTATTTGCCATAGCCAAAATACATTTTCTTCTGTGTGTGATTTTGGATTGAACAAAGCAATATGATGAGAATATGAGGCAAGTCTCTAAAAAGTGCATAGCATATTTAGTTGATATTATAGTTTTGGTTACATCTTTTCTTGCACCAAACAACTTTTTGTGGTGATGGCACTTCTTGATCCAGAGATGGTTTTGGGGGTCCTTCAAATAGTGGTTGGGGTAGGGTCCCATGTTGTGGCTAGAATTCAGCATCCCAAATAAGGGTTGAAGGACTATTTTGTCATCAAGGTTATGAGCTTATTCATTTTTCCAATTTGGGAGATTGTTCACATGCCAAGTTCACAAAAATGGGATATTTGTCTTGCTGAAATCAAGAAAATAGTTATTATGTGGTGGAGAGACTTTGGCTCCATCCTCATATCTCATCCCCCACAACCCATGCCATGTACACTACATGCCCATCAAGGCCTCAAAAACCTATATTTTTTTCAATTCACAAATTTACCAACAAATAAAAAGTTAAACTCACACAATGTATAATACCACTCAATAACTTACACAAAATGCTATTTTCATCACTAGTGTATGTAAAAAAATTAGGGTTAAATATGTTTTTTTTATTTATTTTTATTACCCGAATTTAACTTATTGAATATTTATAATAAGAAAATTATGTATTTTTTTTATAACAAACAATTTTTTAATATAATATTATAATATATAATATTTGTGTTATCGATAAGTCTGTTATCGGTTATCAATAAGTCAATATAAAATATTTTAACATTCAGTTAACTCTTCGCCTTCGACTTAAATGATCCATCTGGTGTGCTATTTATATTGAAGTTATATTTGTCACGTAAAAAAAAAATTACAATAACCTATTCTTATACTTTACTTATTACAAATAGTTAAAAAATCTTAAAGTTTAGACTATGGATAAAAAATAATTTTACGTGAAATAGAGGAAAAAAATTATATTTAACTTAATTTTTTTTATAAAAGAACCTTCCAAAATTAATTCTTTTATTTATAGATACCATTTTATTTGATAATAAGAAATTGAATTTGACTTATTGAATGAAAAGTACTAGCCATTTATGTGACATTACATTTTGCCATTGATAGAAGTAAGGTATGATATTTGGCAAGCATCATATTCCGGCCTTTTAATCTTTAGGCTAAAAACAATAAAAAAAAAAGTCTTTGTCATTCATTTATCAAACCAATTGAGCAAGTAAAAGTGGATAGTTAGCATGTCACATAAACTTTCTCTTTAATGTTCATTATTTATTGTGGAGTCAATTGTCAAACTACACTTCAATGTCACATTTTGAGAACATGGGAAGATTGTAGATGCATTTTAGTTTTTATAGTTGGGTGTGGTATTAACACTTCCCATGCTAATAAGGTACTATTTTTTTTAATCACTAACAAATAATAATATAAATGCCATTGTTGAGGGTACTCCAATCTAGGTATAAAATGCTTAGTTCTATCTCAAAATCTGCGTATACACTATAAGAAAATCATTAAATAGAAACTAATTTTAGAAATTAAAAATTATTGGTTTCTATATTAGTTTCTATTATTGATAAATAGTTTCTAAATTGGTATCTAATTAGCTATCAAGGTTTTAACTACCAATTATTTAGATTCTAAATTTGGTAGCTAATTAGATACCAATTTAAAAATTATTTATCAATAATAGAAACTAATTTAGAAATATAAAAAAATTGTAATCTCTAAAATGGTCTCTAATTTAGTCAATATAACAACTAACTATTTTTATTTCTAAAATTGGTTTCTATTTAATAATTTTCTTCTAATTTAGTCAATATACAACATACTATAATACAAAAAATAAGAAAACAACATAATTCATGTCAAGGATATAAGACATGACATCTCCACAAAAGTATGTTGATTCCTTGTTCCTATTCAGTATCTGAGATTAAATCACACTCAACAAAATGTCCTATCACTCATATCAGAATCTACCAAAAAAGAGGAAGAAGATCCTTAACCATCAATAGAGTAATTTTAAACATTCATATACATGAGTAATAGAAAAATTTTAAAAAATCTACCATTCTATTATTAAAAAAATCCTATGTCTATGATGATGTAATAAGGTACTATGATGTTGATCTTTGTCAACTTCATCATGATGTGAAATTTGTGAAGAAAGTGAGAATGGTACCTAATGAATAGAAGAGTGGTTAAGTGTAACATTTTTGCAGCACTAACCTTCCTTTGAATATTACAGATTTTGTTGGCAGATGAGAAGTTCTTTCATTGCACCTCTTTCCTAGTTACACAACACATATTTCAAAGGTTTTGAACTAAGGGAACTTTATTAATTAATTCATTAATTGTATTTGTTTATTTCCTTGGAACTCTAACTTCATCATGTTTCAACAAATCCAGCAGATTTTTCTTTACTTTTAAAGTTAACCATAATAATTGTTGCCTTAAAATTGATGATAAGATGCAAGAGAGGATGCAATTGTGTTCCCCATTTTCTCAACTAGTTAATACAACTAAATTTCCTATTTTTTTCATCTTTTTTTTAATCACATCATTATTAGTAATATTTTTTAATTTTTTTTCTACATACTATATTAATTAAATTAAATATTATTTTTAAAAATTATCAAAATTAATTTTTAAATTAATATTTTTTTAACTTTAAAATTTAAATAATTATAATTAAAATCTTAGTAACTAATTAAATATAATTTAAAAATTAATTTAAATTTTAATACTTTTTTAATAATATAACTATTAATTATATTTTATCTTTAAATTAATTTTTATTTAATATTTTTTAATAATGTATTACGTTATAAAGTGACGTGTGTTTTTTTATAAAAAAAAATAGTGATGTAACATTGTTGGATTGAAAAATATGAACCTGGTTTTCTTTTTCAAGGATTGCATATCCTCTTCGATACCAATTTTCAGTAAAAAGATTAAAAAACACACACAAAATAATTAAATATCATAAAAGGTTGTGTTGTGAAATAAGAATAGATTACATTATGAGATGAAAATAATTTAGAAACATAAATGACTTAAAAGAAAGAATACATAACTTAAACAATAAGTGATAAATATAATAAATGATGCATGTAAAATAAAAATAGAAAAAAGAAAAATGAGTTTTAAATTATGATCTTTAATTAATTAAATAGTAATTAATTACTTTTGTCTCTAAAATTAGTTTTTATGTAATGATTTTCTATAATGAATTAAAAAAAATTGCACTCTAATCTGCCCAAAATATGTGATCATTTAATTCATTTTTAACTTTGTTATACAACATGGTGAGGAACAAAAGTGTACTTTTCTAATGATCATGTACTTAAGAAATCATATATAAGAAACAAAATATGATGGAAAGATGAACATAACATTGATTTGAATGTGTATTAGGAAGTAGCTTTGTTTCTGATACCATGGTTGTTTAAATTAGAGAAGACAAGGTCCCTTTATCTTATATATAATATGATATATTATAAGGGAAAAGAACAAAAGGCTTAATCAGTGGTTAGAATGAAAACCCCCAAAGTCTATATCTTACACAACAAGTCTTGTAGGTTGCCTGTTTTATAGACAATCACTCCAAACATTATTCCTTCAATTCAGCAGAATTACTTTGTGATTGCAGTCACTTTCCTCTAATCAACCCTCTTCTTTACTCACTTTCTAGAGTGAAACATCTTTTACAATTCCAATTTCTCACAGATTTCTCTTGCTCCTTTGCTTCTACTCTCCAACAGTAACACACAAAATCTTCTCTGATCTTCCAACTCACACACAATCTTTCCACTCCATGAAACTTGAATAAATGTTGATGATTAGCCCTTTCTTTTTGTATCCTCTATATCTGAAAGACTATGAAAAAGGGTCCTTTCTGTTCCTTGTTTTCTGAACTTCTGAATCAAAAGCAACCTCATTTTCAGTCCTTAAAGCCATATTGTTTTTCTGTGCATATTGTTTTGTTTGCATCTTTTTTTGTGTGTGTGAGGAATCTGTTGTGTTGTGATGTGCTCAGAAACAAGTCCACCCCGTCTCTCTTTCTCCCATGATCTCTCTGAACTACAAGTTTCACCAATGAAACAAGATATTTCTTGTAGAGACACATTGTTGCATGACTCAAATTCTGATTTTGAGTTCAGCACTAGCACCACCAGCCTCAACTTTGAATCATCTTCAGCAGATGAACTTTTCTCCAATGGGGTGATCCTTCCAATTCAGATGCAAGACAAGACCACAGCTAGAAAACTCACTCACCATGTGGAACATCCTCACACAAAACTCCCTCCTCGCCCATGTGTTGACAAAGTGAAGAAAGAAACCATTAGAGAACTCATAGATGTGGCTCCTGATCATGAGAAAAAGCCTCTTTCCAAGTCTTTTTGGGGATTCAACAGAAGCAAGAGTCTGAATCGTGATACAAAGAAGAACATGGTATGCTCTATACCTCTTCTGTCAAGAAGCAACTCAACAGGGTCAGTGCCGAATCCAAAGAAAGTGAGTTCAAACAAGCATAAATCATCATCATCATCATATTCATATTCTGCCTTAAATATGTATCCTATGCAAAAATCTGCTTCAGGGAAGGGTTATGGAGGGTATTATCCCAATGGCCTTAGGATTAACCCTGTCTTGAATGTACCAACTCCTTGTGTTTCAAAGGGAAGTGCAAATCTCTTCAGTTTGGGTTCATTTTTACGCGTTGGTAAGGTTAAGAAGAGCAAGAAGTGATTTGTTCATCTGCTATATCATCATCATGTCATGAAATCATCCTGGTTTATTCTATTATCACAATCATTGTTTGCTATGATCAGACTAAGAAATTGAGAATTAATAAAAGGCTAATGTAATCAATGAAGTTGATGAAGCTATATGAAGATAATGATTAATTATTAGTATTGTAAATTTAAATAATATTGTAACAGATCATGGGTCTTCTGCCATGCAGATAAAAGGTCTCCAGCTTGCAGACATAACAATGGGAATCCATCTTTAGTGTTTTGTCATTCTTCCCAATATTTTTTATAAAAACTTTCATTATTAAATATTATTATGGAACTTGACAAGTTAGGTTAGGTTCACATGAACATGAAAAAAAATATTATTAAAAAAACAATACAAACAAGGAAGATTAGATCATAATCTATATGTTAAAAAAAAATAAATAAGTATACTATACCTATTTATAACTAAATATGTAACCTTTTGCATGAGACAAGCACTGGTTTTTATTTGAGTAATATTTCCTCATCCATTTAACTAACATTTTGTCTGTAATTGCAAATGTATGACAACTAAGGTGACAGTTTCATGGGAAAACAAACAAGTCATTGATGAAACCTTGTGGAAAATTTGGTTTTTGAATTGGCTTTTTCCCTCAACTCACCTAATCATGGACCATCCTACTCCTTTTGTTTATCTAACAAGTCCCATTTTGTCTTAGAGTTGATGTATTTCACATGGAAATATACTGAACCCTTCATGTTTTATGTATTGAACAATAAGAAAGTGCTTTGATTCCATTTGGGGAGGTTTCATCAGTTATCTAGTAGTTGAACTTCCAATGAATTTTGTTTCACATTACAAAGCTTAAAGTAAAATAACTAATGATTAAGTTTCACAAATGCACTCTCATAATTCCTGGTGGTTTACACACTGCTTTAGAAATCATATATATTTACTTTTACAAGTAAAAAAACTTCTATTCATTTACTTTTCTTTTTCCATAATGTGTGGGGTTTGGATTCCCAAAATAATTACCAACATCAATTAATTTGGACCTTTGTAATGAATTTTTAGTTTTTTGGTGGGTACATTTGTAAAGGAAATTGAAGTCAACGGATTGAGGCATTCATGATTATATTAGGTAGTAATAAACAAAGTGAATTATTAGGATAATGGATATTAAATATATGTTGGGAATATTTTAATTTGAGTTAGTTAATTTGAAGAAATTTTTGTTATGTTTGAAATTTTAGAATGAAAATTATTAATTAGAAACCAATTTTTGAGAAAAAAAATATTACCTTTTATATTAACTAAATTAGATAATAAAAAATTTATTGATTTTTAAATTAATTTTTATTATTGATAAATAGTTTCTAAATTGGTATCTAATTAGCTACTAAGTTTTAGTTATCAATTATTTAGATTTTAAAATTAGTATCTAAAACTTTGGTATTTAATTAGATATCAATTTAAAAATCATTTATCAATAATATAAACTAATTTAGATACCAATAATTTTTTTAATTTCTAAAATAGTATCTAATGTTGTCAATATAACAACTAGTTATTTTTTGTCTTTAATATTGGTTTCTATTTAATAATTTTTTTGTAGTGGATATGGTTAAGATAAAATAAAGTTTTGATATTGTATTTTCAAAATTGTTATTTCCTATTACATAGATCGTTTTTGTAAGTGTTAATCACTCCATCAACTAATTGAGTTATTTTATTTGGTTACATTTGTATTCTAGATAATATATATTACTCTTCTAAAAATAGCCAGAATGAAATTCAGTTTTAACTCTTTTTAAGGTTGGAAAAGATTAATGAATTGTGAAATTACTCTTTTTCAGTTTTAGCATCAATGTCCTCTGACAATTTTCAATTCTTATACTAATTCAATTGGGTAGATGTTGACATTAAGTTAGAAAATCAATAAGGATTGTTCATAGATATTAGGAAATTCACTTTAAGAATCAAAGTTAGATACAAAAACAATGATTACAAGACGATTCTAGGATTGCTTCAAATTTGAAATTGGTTTTCTTTATCCTCCTTAACTTAACTTTTTAAGGTTCATCTTAATTTAAAATTGGTAATTTCGATACCTCCTAAACTCTATCAAACTCATTTCTAAAATAATTAAATGTTAATTTTAGTGATTTAATAATTGAATTGAAAGCTTTTATGAAGCAAGTTTATCAGTTAAATTATTTTATCATAGAAGATTTTCAACATAAATAATTAGTGATTGTGTGATAAAACATGTGCATGCAGTACGGAAATATCTGCATTCCAAATTTTCTCCATTATTATTGAAGGTTTGTTTTTAATTAATTTCAAAGTTCTGTTAGTTTCTTTTTCTTTTTCAGATTGGTGTCTTGATAATTTAGTTTACATGTTTTCAATTAAAAACAAGTGATTTATTTTTGGTTGGATAATTTTTTTTTTACTGTGATTTGTTTGGACAATCGTGGACTACATGTCCAAGATGTATAAAGGGTTGAATCATCCTTAGAATGATTCATTTTTATTTTTTTTCTTGCGATAAAAAAAATCTTAACATTGGAGATCTTAGCTTATTGAAGCAGATTCACGCAGTGACTACAGAAAGATTAGGCTCAATAAATTTTACCACCAACACCATTCGAAATTCTGCTAAGAGAATATCGAACTTGCTCTGTGATGAATGAACAAAAAACCTGATGTCTCCAACATTTGAGCAAAAATGGAAGATTTACTACAACAAACCAAAAGAACTTTTCACTATTTTAATGAGTAATTATGGATTACATAAACAATTGACAAGTGAGAAACTGTTTTATACAGGATAACAAAATTCTTACAATTTAGTGGTGAAAAGAAGTTGATTCATACAATCTGCCAGCTACAACATTCAGACAACTACAACTGATGGCAAAATTCCAAAATTTCATGACTATTGAGTTAAACCTTTCATTTACACAGATGATTTGGAATTTGCCATTATTTATGTCACAACACATGGGAAGTCAGCGAGCAAAAATATTTGGATCATCCATTCAGAATCAGAACAGAACCATGTTTAGCCAGCCCCTGCAGAACACAGCCATTTACTCATGAATTCCAGTTGAAGAACAAATTGAAATTCATGTCTGCAGTTCCACTGATAGTGAAAAGAAGAACTATCACCAAAATTTACCTCATTCAGGAACATCTGTCACTTTGTATGACTCTGCACTGACCTCAGCCAGCCATAAGCCAGGAAAAAGTGTCTGCAATAAATTGAACCACAAAAACAACATAAGTAACACAAATTCACAACACTGAAACAAAATTAAAAAAATCAACTAATATACACTTTCATCTAATCACAAACATTATGGTAAGTTTGCTGACTATTACAACTTGTGACTTCCTTAAAACTCAGGCTTTCTCCATTATCTTTAATCACAGATTGACATGAATGTGGTGGTAATGGTAAGTGTTTCCAACCAGCCCTCAACCAGACAAGTCACAGATTCATGACATCAAAACAAGGCCATAACATGTGTCCTTCCAAGGACCCCATTCTGCCTTGGACATAGTCACACATCCTTTATGCATGCTAACTATCTTGCTGCGTGGGCCCGTGATTTGCAGTAACTGCTAACTGTTTTTAACAGTTTTTCCTGCACATTCACCATGTATAACACCTTCTGGTTTGCATCTAACATTCATTCTCACTCTTTTCTAGCAGTTTTTGATCTGTATTCAGCATTGTACATAAGGCATCCCATACCCAAAATCCTTCTTTTCAACTTCTTTCACTGACTTCCATAATAAATAGCTAAATACCTTAAAAGTCAGGTTTTTTATACTGTTATCCATTTAAACAGAACACCAAGTATGGTAAATTTGTTCTCTTTAAAATTACCTTAAAAGTCCTGAACGATTTCTAATTGGTTTGTTTAACAACAGCATAAAAGTTCTCGAAATGAAAATGCATGACATGCCAATTAAGCTAAGAAAAACCAACAAAACATGAGAACCTTAAAACAAGATATCATTTCATGGATCACACAATCCAACCTCCAAATTGTTGCTAGTTAGTTACTTGAATCAACTCACATTCAATTGCCTCTGCACAATCCTGGGCCTCTTCCTGGGCCTTCTGGGGGGCCTAGTTCCAACCAAGGCCCAGAAATCCTGCTCCACATCCTCTTTAGAGAGGGAAACAGAAAACTTAACTCTCTCATTCCCCGTCACCACCATCTTCTTCTTCTCCTTCACCGGCGGCAAAGAACAACACCCCACATCGAAAAACCGTCGCTCCTCTTCGTTCTGTGGTGCCTTGCACGCAGCTCTTCTCGTCCTCAAATTCCAAGGCATCATGGCATTGGTGGCCACGCCACTAGCTTCTTCTCTGAGTCCCCCCAAGAAAACGGCGTCGCCGTCGTTCATTTTGCGCTTGTTGGTGACTCGAGCGACGTCGTTCTGAGGCGCGTCGAATCTCGAGGATCGGCGATCGAGGTCGGCGTTGACGCAGCGAAGTAACCGTTGGGTGCCCCATTTCAAACAGGGCAACGAGAAGTTGTGCAGTGGCTTCGATCTTTCGGGTCCCGTGGCCATCGACGAAACGATGATCACACTGAAGAAAAAACTGAACTTTTCGATTCCTCGTTGAGTTTTTCTTCTTGGTGTGTACCTGTGTGTCTGTGAAGTTTTATGGGTTCTTTTTTTTCTGTGTGGTGTGTTTCAAGCTGTTTTTTTGGGCTTGAAGGAAAGAATGAATGATGGGGTTGAATTTGAATTGAATTTGCAGAGAGAATGAAGGTTTGAATGATTTGAGAATTGAGAATTGAAGATGGAGAATGAGTTGATTTGTTTGTTGTGTTATGTATGCATTATTATGATTACGAATATGAAAGGGTGAACGAATGACAGAGACAGACACAACAGAGACACGAGAGAGAGAGAGAGAGAAAGGTTCAGACCAGATTAAGATTAACATTAAGATTAACGTTGCATAAACTAAATATTTTATTTCCAATTTTTTTAAGGACGTGGATTAATAAATAGATGGACTTCGTTATAATTTATGAAAGTGCATATCAATGATATTGAACTTGTGTTTTTATATAAATATTTTATTAGTTTAATCAACATAAACTATTAGTATAAAGGTTTTAATACTCAACTGATGAGAAATTACCTTTTTGTGTCTTTTATGATGATTGAATTAACTATATATATTAGAATTTGTAAATGAATGATGGAATAAAAAAATAAAATGGAAATATTATATTATTCATTCATATTTTTACTCTTAATATTGCAATCTGTATATAATATTTGTTATCATTTTGATTTCCTTACAACTATTTTTAGCGGTGTTTGAAAAATGTAACAGGTATCTTTAGCAAAGATTAATTGAAAAGTTAGCAAAAGTGATTAAATTAACTTATTAAATAATAAATGTCTAGAAAGATAATCTATTCAAGTGAATTATAAGTATAAAGTAATGTGATAAATATGCTTATATAATATGTTTTTAATATTAGTTTTAATTTTGTTTTACATATTTCGGGATAATGTTAGTTTTAGATTTTGCGCTTGTGCATTTTTTTCATATAAAGATTAATTATTTTAATTATATTTTTTATCAAAATATTTCTATTTCAGCTTAAAATAAAATAAAAAATCACTTAAGACATCGACACTTTCTTTATGTTGATTAATATGATAGTATATTGCTATCTAGTGTAAAAAAGGTAAAGTAGTAAATGTTTTAAAGGTGGAATTAAAATAAAATATAAAAAGTTATGAATTAAAGTATTAATGGTTCAAAAAAATCTACAAGCTATTAAAAAATTTTTTTTTTACTAAATACTTCTGATATGATTAAACACGAGCTTTTCAAACTAAAGAAAACTAGGAATTAATTGAAAACGCTAGCCTAAACTACCTTTTTTTAAATGAATTAATATTCTTTTAGAAATTGGCTGTCTATGTAACTGGTATTAAAAAAATGCATGCTTTTAATTAACAGGGCGACACTTTTATTTTTCATGGTGATTTAGACAGAAAAGAAACAGAAGATAAATTGAAAAACAAAGACTTTTCTGAGTCCGACATGCTCCTAAATGGTGTATTTAGACTTCGACTGAGATACATATCCTAAATGGTGTATTTAGACTTCGACTGAGATACATATCGATGGTGTATCCATTTTGAATACTCGGATTAGACTTCGACATATGAAGAATCCAATTCAAAAATATTTATTAAATTTTTGATATTTTTAACACACCGTTCCAACACAATTTAAAATAAAATACATTAAAAAAATACATTAATTTTTAATATGTTTATAAAATAAGAAACAAATATTTTTGAAACAAAAATAAAAAAACATTTTTAAAAATAAAAAATAAAATATATTTATACACATAAATTTTTATTATATAATATATGGATATCTTATATCCTAGAGAAATTATACATAGGACAGGTTCAGAGTAGATGCTAAGGTTTCGCTTGGTAGTTGACACGAAAGAAGTTTAGTATATTTTATGATTGGGTGGTTTGAAAAGGATATGCAAACTGCTATTCAAAATAATGGCCGTTACAAGTGTGCAAAAGTAATAATATAACATGTTACACGCGATGACTACACTGAGATTTCAATTCCTTCTCTGGTTCGCCCATCACTATCTAAATTGATAGAGTCACCACAGTTGTGCTCAAAATGATATGGTGTTGTTTATTAAGCCCGCCCCATAAAATCATATGGTATATATCGTCACATTAAAAAAAATAAAAAAATCTAACAGAATCTGACATGACTCAATTACTCTAGCTTCACTCAGGGTGTGTAAGAAACGCTAGTGCGCACTTAAATGAACTTTACCTAGAAATAGAAGAAGCAGAAAAGTGGAAAAGGTAAAGAATCCACAGCAAAAAGTTTGGCAGAATGCTTATCTATACATGACAACTATGGAATTGATTTGGTGCTTCTATCTATTTCCGGCTTACGAGAAGATAAGTTAACTCATGAGAGGCCTCCGTGCAAGTGTCTTGCATTGGTATAAAAGGGAATGTAACCAGTTTTCTGGTTGGGGGAAAATTGGATGGGCTATACAGATATTTACACACTCTGAACTTCCATGGTAAAAGATAAGCACGCTAAATGCAGCTAGAATTTGTTGCCTCACTCTTGATTACCCGGGTATTGTATGAGCCACAAGATCCACATTTGTGATATAGCCAGTGGAAGCGTGAAGTGGCCTTTCGGTCACAGTCATGGCAGAGAATATCCTGCACCGGAATTGTGAAAATGAGTAAAAAAAACATGTAGAGAACTCACCACAATAGCTTTTGAGAGGGAATTTAAGGGGCCAGTAATATAGCATGGACCAAATAAATATTTAAGGAGAGACAGAGACAGAAGTAATACCTGATAGCGGTCCCGGTACTCTTCAGGAAGCTCCTCAGCGGCCAATAAAGCATCAAGCATACCAAAGTAAACCTGGGTAGGTAAGAAACAGCTTAGTATTGCATGCGATGAAATTTTAAGCACTTCACTTTTCAATACACATGGCTTTTGACTTAATATTTATATCTCAATACCCCACCAAGAATAGAAGTGGACCCACAACAAATGGTTCACAAAGCCCTCGCTCGATCACAACTTAAACAGTGAGATAAGACAAAAATTAACTTTCTATAGTTACCTCTTTAGTTAATCATACCGCAAAGACTACAAGGTATTGAGATTTAACAGAGCATTGTAATTATAATTTCTTTTCAATAAATCTTTTAATCAAGTGCCAATGGGATAGTAGTTACATATACACTCTTCAATTATCTCAAATTCCTAATAGCGTGTCAACACATTCATAAAATGAAATTGTTCAGGAGCAATAAATGTATAGAACTATATGTATATCAACAAAACAACTTTGCAGTATTCGACTTCATAGTAAATATAAAAAAAAATATTCTTACCGCCATATCTCCCAATGATTTGCTGCAGATTGGACACGTGTAGTGACTACAAGTGTATGCCTAACATTTTACAACAAAGTATAAGAATGAATCCAAAACCTTCTTTCAGACTACTTCATTTGAAGAAGAGACAAGAGAAATGATTCAAATGCAGATTTTCTCAGTTTTGTTTTTCCTTTCAAGCCTGCCATTACATACCTGAAAGCAAGATGAATGCATGTAATGCCCACATGGTAAAGCTCTCACTGTTGCGCTTGATGTGAACAAGTCATCACAGCAAATTGGGCAGTTCATTTCTAAACCTTTCTCCAGGCACTTATGAGAGGCTGATTTTATCCCCAGGCAACAATTGCACTTCATACAATGAAAATAATCAATTCCAAGCCCTTGTCCAACACGGCATATATTGCAAAATGGGCAGTGATAAACATTCCTGAAAAAGAATGATGCAAGGTTTACAACCAAAAAGGTACAACAAAAGTTAAAATTAATAAACTACCAAAGTTGACAGGTTATTAATTAATTAATTAGATCGTACAGGATATCTGTTTCCAAGTGTTTCTTGCTAAGATAATCATATAACATTAAACCTACCAAGAAAATAGAGAACTATCAACAGAAGAAAATGAATGTAACAACTTCCCAATCTCTCAATACATATGT
>Ga0123342_1001894_pt1 | contig 35022 bp, 20 predicted proteins | sample Turbeawhitnodule_FD_89960 | JGI IMG/M metagenome (GOLD analysis project Ga0123342, IMG submission 89960) | Root nodule microbial communities of legume samples collected from Mexico - Turtle bean Mexico white nodule | ecosystem: Host-associated > Plants > Roots > Nodule | place: Mexico: Nepantla... | reverse complement strand
TGTCAAGGATGAACAAGTTGAAAAGCCAAGATCAGAATGGAATGAGACTGAAAGGAGGAAGGCTCAACATGATCTTGTGGCCAAGAACATCATAACCTCTGCATTGACAATGGATGAGTTCTTGATGCCAATTGTTAGAATATATGGCCTTAAACGAGAGGGGGTTAATTGTTTAAGAGAGGTTTTTGAAAACTTTTTCAATGTTTAACAAATTCTTTGTGTGAATCCAGAACAAAAATCAGGTTATCCAAGAATATAAGCACTAAATCAGCAAAGCAACAGAAAAACAATCGGTTGTTTCTTCGAAACAATCGGTTGTTTATACCAGAAAAGCTTAAATCAGAATTTAAATGAGTTTAGGGTAAGAGAGAGATACACCAACAGTTTATACTGGTTCACTCTTAAGCCAAGAGCTACATCCAGTCCCCAGAAAACTACTGCGTAATCCACTAAGTAATCAAACCAGATTACAAAACACAAACCACCAAAGTAGTGACCTTGAACCCTTCAAGAAACACACTCCCTTTGGCAAAACACACACCAAGAGTATTGATCTTGACCACCTCAAGAGCACACAACACTCCTTGACAACACAACACCAGAAATACAGAAGGTTGAGAAGGGATTACACTTGTTTACAGAACAAACTGAAATCAATACAATCGCAATCCTATTCCACTCTCTTTGAAAACCCAAAGCTTGATGTGAATGTTCAAATCTTGAAATCAACTTTTTTACAACTGAAAAACTCAAATTTGTTTCTCTTGCATGTTTGAAAACATAAACAAACTATTTATATTTTCCAAAGATTAGTCAAAGCAATTAATGAAGGAGCGTATTAAGTTGGAAATCATTTAAAGCACATTCAACAACCAAAATAGAATTCCGTTAGGATTTTCAAAGAAATAATCGGTTGAAACAACCGATTGTTTGGTTTGACAGTTAATTCAACCAAACTAAAACAGTTTTCAACCTTTTCAAAAAAACTCCTAAGAGTAAAACAACCGGTTGATTCGACAAAACAACAGGTTGTTTTTCACTTAGTTGGAAAAACACTTTATTTTCTAAAATGTTTTAAATCACATCAGTTTTAGATTCAACAAAGGAGTGGATCACATTCTATTCTACCCAGATCCCTCCCAAAACACAGCAGCAACACCAGCCTTGCATCAAACATATTGGATTTGGATTCTTCAAAGCACTTGATCACTCTTGATCAACACAAGGACCAAAGCATTTGAAGTTCTTCCTATTAGTCTTCTTAAAATTGAGGCCCAAGCCCAATCTGAGGCCCAAGCCAACCCATGATCTCATCATCCACCATGCTTTGGAGGATTACTAAGAGTAGGGCACAAGCATTAATAGATGAGCATCAATTGGTGTCTCTCTTTTGTAATTTCTTTAGAGTAGATTTAAATAGAACATAAAAGGGAGGTGTGGATAGGAGTTTAGGGCTTATGAGAAGAAGTAGCAAAGTCACACTTTCCATGTGAAGTCACACCTTCCATGTGACTTGTTTTTAGCGTCATTTTCAAATGGTTTGCATTAGAAATTTTCCACCTTAAATCTAGCCCTCTAAAGCTATAAATAGAGGTGCTTGGCTCATGTAAAGATACATGGAAATTGAAGTAAAGTTACTATACTCAAATTGAGTGAGAATTAGTGAGACTTGTTTCTCCTAGCTTAGTCTTATCTTGTGAGTGTTTGGGAGCTCTCAAGTGACGACAACCTCACTTATCTTGGAGCCTATTCACCTTCCAAGTGGCGTGAACCTCTTCCCTAGCTTCAACCACATAAGTTTTCCTATCATTCATCTTCCAATTCCATTTCCATTCCATGTCAATTGAAAAATATGTCTTATGTTGTTGTTCTTGTTTTCTATTCGATTCTTTCAATTTTAATCGGTGCAATGTCTTTGTTTCTTAATTTATAATTGTCATTCATATTCACCTATACTTGTGTTTTTCCTTTGGTCTTTGGAAATGAACCTTCACATCTACTTAACACTCGTTAAGTTAATGTCCAGTGGCGATTTTCCTTAGACTTCTCACCTTAATTGCTTAAGAATTACCGATCCTAATTCTAAAAAAGTGTCACCTAATGAATCAACCTAAAATCAACTCACATCAGGAAGCTAGTTTAAATTTTCAATAGAACCCTAGGCTAGAAGATCTAAATATGGAGGTGATATGGTCACCAGTTCAAAAAAATTGTTTGCAGGATTTTCTTGTTTTGAGTCTATTAGAAATTGATTTAAATTGAAATGGGTTTATAGAATTTCTTGTTTTAAGTTGATTAGAAATTGATTGAAATTGAAATGTGAAATGGTAGATATTGTACATGTTGTTGAATGTAATTGAATGGTTTGTTGAATCAAGTTAAATGAAATGTTGGGTTAGAATTTAAACAAGTTTATGCAGAATTTTCTGCATATCTCGTTCAGGCGTGATAATTCTCGCTCAAGCGAGAACAAAATGGAAAAAATGGGGTGCTCTCGGCTTGATTCTCGCTCAAGTGAGAGAATTTTCACTTGAGCGAGAACCATTCTCGCTCAAGCTAGAATCTCTGTAAAAAAAAGTAAAAAAAATTTTTAAAAAAAACTTAATTCTTTTTAATTTTTGCTTTTGAAAGCCTAATGTATTATTGCTTATTGTTTTTAAGTGAAAATTCTAAATCTTATTTAAAAATATAATTAAAGGAACTTAGTTCTGTATTTAAGTGAATTTTGATATATTTTTAGATTGTTTTGAAAAAGTCTAAAATATGATGTGATTGAATGGTACATGGATGTGTTACATGAGATATGGAATGGTGTGAAAGTGTGATCAAGACATACTATTTTCAGGAAAGGAAATACCATATTGAGATTGTTATTAGGGTGTATTGGTATGTGAGTATCCTGTGAATGAGACGATCATGACTCTAATGATATAATGGAATCACATAGATGAAGTTATTCAGTTGGTGAAAATCGAAGGAGGTCCATTTGGTTGAGTCTGGGGTTTGAAAGAACTAATCAAAGCAGATAAAATGGATTTACGCTGTCATATGAGATGATGAGACATTGAGATGAGTATGCGCATGACTACGTGGATTTCACAACGAGTAGTATGACAGGTGCAGATCTCTAGATGCTAATTTCAATACACGAGTCTTCCGAAAGTAGAGTCAAGTGTTTATGTGTTGTGAGTTAGTAGAAGTCTGATATGTGAAAGATGAATTATGAATTTTAATAGACACTTGATGATTTGAGAAATTGTATGAGACTTGAGGAAATATGTTCATTAAATTGAGATTGAAATTTTATAGAAATTTTTATATAACTAGCTTACCCTACTCTTTGTTTGTTTTTTGCTTTCTTTAATTTGTGATGATCGTGTAATTACACGGGAGCAGATGATGTTATAGGTAATAGAGCTCATCAGTGAGCCATTAGAGGAGGAGATGCTTTTAATTTTGAGTGCTTTCTTTTGTTTTAAAGCTTTTTATGTATATATTAAAATCCCTATGAAAAAGGATATTTGTTTGAGATACCATTATGAGATTGTTGTATATATTCATATGTTAATGCTTGTTTCACTTTTATTTTATTATATATGGGTAAAAATTAGGGATGTTACATTTTGGTATCAGAGTAGTTCGAACCTTAGGAGACCTATGGTTATGGGGTTGTTTGGGTGTGCTTTAATTGGTTTGTTAGTGAAACTACATAGTTTAAAATTCTAAAGATTTATCCTGTATTTTTCCTTTATATTTTATGGAATGACCCTTAGACCTCCTACCCCTCCCTAACCTTCTTCTAAGATGAACCAGATTGTCAGGACTATTGAGATGATGGCAAATGTTATCCAACAACGGAATATGGCAATGACTCAAAATCACCAAGCAACAATGCATCATTGAGAGAATGTTAGATCTGTTGCAGCAGCTTCCCATGTCAGTCAGTCGCAGGAGCAGATGGGATTGACAGAGTTCATGAGGCACAATCCACCCAAGTTCCAGATAATAGAGCTCATCAGTGAACAGTTAGAGGAGGAGATGCTTTTAATTTTGAGTGTTTTGTTTTGTTTTAAAGCTTTTGATGTATATATTAAAATCCCTATGAAAAGAGATATTTTTTTAAATTATAATTATGAGATGATGGTATATATTTATATGTTAAGGAGATAGTGCTTGTTTTACATTTATTTCTTTATATATGAGAAAAAATTAGGGATGTTACAAATTTTGTGGGGAAAATTGTTAAAATCATTTTCATATTAATTGAATTATATGTTTAACGGAATCGATTTCTTAAATATTAAATTATCATGTAAAATTAGTACTATTTCATAAAATTAATTTGTTTTAGAAGCATTATATTATCCAGATTACAAATCTCGTAATCCGATCTCTGTATTTGGGGCCGTAATTCGTAATTGGAGGGAATATTTTATTTAGAAGATAAAACAGAAAAAAGGTGTATTATTTTGAAATGCTACAAATATTTATTGAATTAATTAAATATAAAAGAGTGAGATCGATGGGTGACAGCTGGCAATGATAACCCTATCAGTATCACTGCGCAACAGTGTCCATGTAACGTACGGTCCACAAGAAATTGAAATAACACATTTAATATTTTCCCAAAATCTCTTTTTTGGACAAATTATATTTATATATTAATACAAAAAATGCAATAAAAAATGTAATGAAATAAAAACTTAACATATAAATATTCAAATTGGTCTCTCTGGCTAAAGTTCACATTCAAATCAATTTTTTAGGATTCATAAATAAATTTTGTATCTGCATATTAAATATTAAATACTTAAAAAAACGGGATAATTTTTGAAAATTATATAATATTTTTTAATCAACATATCAACCATATTCCTAACATTACATTGCTATATGAGTAAAACAAAAACATTACCTTGGTACAATAGATCTCCTCAATCTTTAAATAATCTTTTAGGTGTATTTTGTAGAAATGAAAAATCGGATGGGAGGGGAAGAGATTTTATTAAAAATCTAACGCTCTAGCAGAAATTAATCTTAAAACAATAAAAATAAATATATTGATGTATTTGTAATTTTTTTTGAGACTATGCATATTTTTAAATTATTAAATAAGTTAATGTAATACATATTAAATGTCGATATAATATTTTCTAAACAGAAGTTACATGTTTTATCCATTCATAAAATATATGACAAAAAAATTATGAATAAAAAACAGAAACTTTTTGTCAAGGTTTTGTCAACAATACTTTCATTTTCTTTGTTACTTTCTAGTTTCCTGTGTCCCACTTTTGAAGCCTCTCTGTTTTCCCTTGTCTCTCTTTACTAACCCTCTTTCTGTGTTCCACTCCACACAAGGATCCATAACAACATTGCATCAAATGGGTACTTCTGGCGACAATTTTCTCCAAGTTCTCTTCAAGAACTTCGATGTTCTTGCTCTGTATGCTTCTTCTCTTAGCTTGAATGCCATTGTATGATGTAGATTCACATAAAAGTTTTAAACTTTTTGTGTATCTTACGTTGAATCATTTTGATCTGAGAGTTGTGTTTTTGCTTTTTGTTCAGGCCCTTGGTCACCCTGGTTTACCCTTTGTAAGTATGGCTTTTGTTTTTTGAATGTGACTTTTGGAAGAAAGTATGTGAGGTTTTGGTTTGTGAGTGTATCTTTTGGTGTTTGTGGCAGATATGCTTCGATAAAGGCCATAGAGAGTAGGTCTAGTATTGATGATCAGCAATGGCTCACTTATTGGGTTCTCTATTCTTTGATCACTCTGTTTGAGCTCACATTTGCCAAAGTTCTTGAAGTGTAAGTTAATTACTGAATCTCAACACTTTTTGGATGCTATATGGTGGTGGTATCATGTGGATATTGAAGTATGCAATTTGTTTGTGGTGCATTGTTTGAACCTTAATAAGGCTATGAAAGGGTAGGGTAAATTTAAGGGTGTGTTTGATTTTCTATCTTCTGTTTATAGTTTTCAAAATACAACTAAACATGATGTTCAAATAACTGGTGGAAGGTAAAAGAGTGGTGTTAAGCACAGAATAGAGTGTGAACTTGAAGGAGAGGTCTAACAATATGGAAAAATGTCTCTCATCAGTTCTTTCTTTCTCTTTTTTAACATGCTTGTTTAGGAAACAATTTTGGTATCTTCATAGAATTTAATGAAAAAAATCATTGCTGAATAGTACACAATTATTTTAAAACGAAATAATGAAAACAAATCGTGCACTTCAATTTTTATTTTGGATTCTGAAAATATAATGATTTTATTTATTTAAAGTTCAAATTTTAAGTAATAAATCATGAGTTGTGTGTTTCACAGGTGTTTTGAGATAGCTAACATATCTTATTTATAAGTAGTATGTTTTGTGAACATGTTCAGCTGACTAATTTATAATATTTTTTCAAATGCTAACTAATATCAGAGTTTAGAACTTATTATAATTTTTATTTTTATTTTATCTTCAATATTTGATTGAAATTCATCACTATCTATCTGTTTTCAAATTAGATTATTTATTTTAGTTTTAATATTTATTTTCATACTCTTTTTTAATGAAATATTCTATCCTTGAAAAAGTAAAAAATAAAAATCAACTTATAAACTTAAAACTATAATAATCTAAATATATAATATAAAAATATGTACACATCTCCTTTTTATGTTATTTATATATATCAAACAATTTAACTTATTTTTCACTAACATCAATTAGTTAGTTTAACAAAAATTATCGATAATTATCTAACTTACAAACTATTTTTATGAAATTGGTCTACAAAAAATATAAACTTTATTTTGACTAATTTATGTCATTTATAATTTTCTTTTTCTTCAAATAATTTGTTGAATTTATTTTCAAGTTATTAAGGAAGGTAGAAAGTCTTTTAGTTAAAATATAACTCTCAAACATTAGAGTAAACTAAATTTTTGATGCAAGATTGCAAATAAAATTACAAGTGTGTAAACAAAATTACAAATGTTTTAGTAGTGCACACATGCATAAATTATTAATAACAACTCTATAATGTTTAGTTTGCCTCATTTAAATAATCAAACATAATCTTAAGTTTGAGTTTATTCATTAAGTACATGACCATGATTTAATATTTACTTATTCAGGTTCAAGTAATTTAGCAATACCATTTAGACGTTTAGTTATCACTTTGGGGGAATTTTCATTTTCAAAAGGTTCTCATACAAGTTCTTTGCTTGGCAAGAAAAGTTTTAAGAAACTAAACTTCAGTACCAGTGTAACTTTCCAATGTAACTGTGTTCCTAATTTCAGGCTTGCCATTTGGCCTTATGCCAAGTTGATACTTAGTTGCTGGCTGGTTCTTCCACAGTTCAATGGGGCAGCACATGTTTATAGGCACTATGTTAGACCATTCTATATGAATCCACAAATGCCACAAATGCCAAAAATCCCAGGAGCTTCTCGAATGTGGTATGTTCCTCGAAAGAACATATTTAGTAAGCAGGATGATGTCCTTTCTGCTGCTGAGAGATACATGGAAGAGCATGGAACAGAAGCATTTGAAAGACTCATAACCAAGGTACACATTTTTCAAATTTTGTGGTGACCATTAGTTATGGAAAACAAGAATCTTATGGAAGATTTTAGATGTAAATTATAGTTACATTTGTCAATTTCATTGAGCACCGAATTCATAGGAACTATCCCTATTTTAGTGCAATTTAAACATGGAAAGATAAGCAACTTTTTAATCATAAAAAACACTTATGGATTGTTGATATATGCAGGCTGACAGAGAAGGTAGAGCACGGAGGAATGCAAGTTATATGATCTTTGAGGATGATTATATATATTAATTAAGTGTGTTAACCCTTAAACTCATCTGTAATATCACCATGGCAATACTTTAATAGTGATTTAAGTGTATGACTTATGAACTTAGTTAATTTAGATATATGACTGACTAGTTAAGGTTGAGATATTTCATCTAGTTAATTCAACTATGAAGACAAAAGGAGGAAAGATAAAAAAAATGGAGAATGAGATAAATAATTGTCGTGACCAAAGTCAGTTGTAATCACCAACTTCTAGCCAACGAAATTTGCAAAGTTTATTCCCACTTCAAGTATGTAGATATGAACACACTGACTTTGCTTTTCGCTGAGCTAAATTTGACAAGAAAAATGGCATATATTCAGAATTTATTCGTTGAAGACTAATAGAAATGCAGGACAACAGTTGTGCAATTCTCCCGTGCGTGAATACAAGGTTCTGATTTTCTTTCACACTAAATTAAAATAGAAAAGAACAATAAGTTACTAGGTGCTTCTAAATGTAAAATAGTATTAGAATTGTATCTCGATAGGTTGCATAGAATGTTACATTAAAGGTAAGTATATAATGGATGTCCATGGTAAAAATCAACTTTTAATGAATAACTCAATATTTAAGGAAGTGCATTTGGAAAGAAAATGCATTATATGAAGTGTGGCGATATAGGAAGGTTGTACTTTCTCCATTTCTAATTATAAGATTTTGATGAGTCCCTTTTTATAAAATCATTTTATAGTTAAAGGATGCATAAAGTTTTTCTTTCCTTTAAACATCCTTATGCAATAAAGTAACTTGAAAGAGCTCATGATTTATCTTGCAACCTAAGTATACCGTGGGCATTTCTTTTGAGATTTGTCTGAATTTGAACAACTGAGTCAGATATATTACCATGATATTATTAGTTGAAATCAAACGGTCATTATGCTTAAAAATAGTCAAACGTCGTTCTCCATTAAATTATTATCTCAGTAAAACTTTAATTGAAATGTTATATGGCCTGCAATATTCTATACCTAAAAATTAAGTTTAGGTAACATATTGAAAAAACGTGACAAATAGCAGGCTAAATCTGTTTATTTTCATAAACATACAAGTAGAAGTAGGACGCCCACATTAAGATATAAAACCAATAAAGCTGGTACTTTTACAAACCAACAACAGAGTGAGACAACTTATGCAAAACCGCAATAGGTTTGTTCTGAACCTCAACCAATCGAACTGGATTAATTGTTTATAATGCTTTGATAGAGGCACAGGGGACATCAATTATTTACTAATTCTGCATCATCAATGAATATAATATAGACCATGTTTCTATTTTGATGCATCAACAATCCAGGATGCAACCTCTAGTGCTTTCTTCATGAGATTAGAGTAACATTTAACATGGCAAGAGAGAACACTCCTTTTGCTTTTAGGTCACATTCATCCTGGGTCATATCGTCACTTGCTTTTGTAATTCACCCAGGGTTTTGAACCTTAACCGAGATTGCATGCGAGCATCTTGTTGTCAATAAAGGCTAAGTAGCAGTAACTGTCCTTTATTCACCAATTTTGAATCAAACGACCGCTGCACCAACATGACCAAGCTACCTTCTCTGAAGGGGAAGATAAGTCTTGCCAACCGAATTTCTCTCCTCCTTGAAAGGTTGTGTTGAGGGATCAGATAGAGTTGGTACTCTCGAAACAGTACCCTTTCCTCTCTTAGCATTTGGTCCCACCACCTCTATCATATATTTCCACCCATCAATTGGCCTCCTCCGGCTAAATATGTGAGTCTTGATAAAACTAGCAATCTGCATCCAAGTTTTATCAAGTTCTGAATGATAAAGAGCAAAACTAGGTATCTAACATTATACTCCATGATTCCTAAAAACAATACCAATGCTTTGTATTGGGATTAGAAAATCAACATGGTAATCTATTGTTTATATACACACCTGAAATTTACTATAGGCAATACGTCGTTCAAATTCCTGTAGAAGTATATCTTCTTCTCTCTGGGACATCTCCCATACATTTCCTTCTTGATTTTTTGATATCGTTTCCCATCCATCAGGCATATTTTTGAACTCAGCAGTTTGCACTTGTGCATTGTTGAGATCATTATTGCCAGGGTCAAAAATGCTGCAGTTGTTCGGGCATTTAAGTTCAAATGACACAAGTACATAAAACTAAAGATGAAAAAGCTATAACTTCGATGCTATGAGAACTCAATGTGCACAGAAACAAGAGACCAGAAAATGTATAGTGTACAAAAAACAGAATGGCCATACATCTACATTAATGAGCAAAACAAAGGAGTTAATAGATAGTCACCAGTTAATACCAAGTCATAGCCCTATCTGGGATCTACAAAGGAGAATTCTGAAGTGAAGAAAAAAATCTTTGTATTCCCTTCCCCACAAATAAAACACAAGTACTTCTTCATAGAATGTCATTTGCTACTATTACTCAACGTCTCTTGAAAGCAATGCAATATTAATGGCATTTAAAAGAAACGGTACATATTATAGATGCAAAACCATTCCAGAATTTTCATCATAAAGCTTATGCTAAAATGAGAGTATTAGGTACTTGAGTCATTGACATGGCATTTTAGATATTTCTATAACCAACTGGTCAAAAGTTCAATCCCCCTACCCCATTTCTTATAGATCGAGTTACAATAAAAGGAAAACTGACGGCGTCCATGCAATCACAATTTAAACACGACGAGCTCATTGAGCGTGCACACAGTATGAATATTCCTATTCCAACACGGTTTAAGCCATATTTAAAGGGACATTACTGAGATTCGAACACCCAGGACCACATAATTAAGAAACACAAACCACTACCACTTGAATATACATGCACACACTTCTGTGATTTTCAACAAATTTCAACCAACAATATAAATGTATTATTAGCCGTTCTTTAGACGTATAAAACTTAGAAAACTGTTAACAATACATCTTCCAACACACTACTATTAACCGAAGTTTTCTGCAATGCAAATCATGAAAATAATTAGGTTTCACTCTTTATTAAATGAGTTCCACACTAATGAATTTGAAGTTTTTAAAAAAGCCCAACAAGAGAGAATATGTCAGAGAATAGTATGTAGCTAGCACTCCTCATTAAACTAAATCTTGTATTCCCAAGCCTTAACCTATAGCTCAAAATATTGGGAGAGACGGTGATTGGTCAATTATATCACAGTACACAATAATATAAACAAACAATACACATGAGTAATCCGGTTCTTAACACACCACACAACATGCTTCATTAGAAATTCCCAAGGTCAATAACTAGTTTACATAGAACACTCTACTCGGGAAAATCTTATTTTAAATTATAAAAACAAAAGAGGTTTAGGGGTTTAGAAGTTAGTTTTAGGGTTTTAGATTATAAAAGATGGACTATAACCACAATGCTTAATGAGATTTCAGTATCAGGAACTTAAATCAACAACAAAACCACAAACTCAAATGCCAATATAAAGCAACATCTCAAGAATCATAATCCAATTTAAAAGTGAGTGAGAGAGAGAGAGAGAGGTATACTCGGAGCAACTATCAATCAATCTCTGGATGTCATCGCCAGCAGCAACGTCAGAATCCGCCAATTTTGCCTCCTCGAGCTTCTCAATCTCCTTCATCCACAATCCAGCGTGCATCCTCTGCTTCTTCAGTCGGTAATCCTTCTTCATATTCTCCACGCTGTAAAGCGCGCCGTTTTCTTCCCTCTTCTCCTTCTCCTTCTCCTTCGATCCTCTTCGCCGCTCGTTCCAATTCTCGTTCATCTCCGCCACGAATGCCTTCGTCTCCTCGTCGGCCTCGGCCACAGCGTCAGCCGCAGCAACGGGGGAGGAGGATGAGGAGGGGAAGTTGACGTCGCTCTCCCACGGAGCTCGCGTCTTCGGCCTTAAGTCCTCCGGCAGCCACGCCGTTTCCCAAGCCTCGTTCCACTCGTCCTCGCCGCTCCGGGACTTGCGGCTCGACAACCAACGTCTCGTGACCAGAACCTCGCCGGAAGGATAGAAAAGCGCATCGGCGGAAATAATGGATGGTAGAGCGTTGAATTGCTTTGCCGTTGAGATGGTCGTTGTTGTTATTCGTCGAAACGCTTGCATTATCGATTAACTGCTCAAGCACAAACAAACACTATGCTTACATCTCACATCTCAGTTTTCGCTCTGAGGAAAAAGAGAGGGTAGATTTTGGGCCATGGGCCTTATTTTTAATTTCAACAAGGGCCATTAAATGGACGACAGCTTCTTCCTGCACCTCCATGGCTTCTTCCGACACCCCATACTAAATAAACATTTACTTTTATACCCTTCAGTAAAAATATTAAAATATTAATTTAACCTACTTTAATCTCACTTTCTCTTTCTCTTTCTTACCTTCTTTGATTTCACTTCTCAGCAGCGGCAGCCCCACTGCCCCTCCCACCTCTTTCACCTTTCTCCTTCCCCAATACGTTTTCATTTACACTTCCATTCCATCTCTGTTAAAGTTCTCATTCTCCATCATTAACGATGCACAGTGCTCTCTTCACAGGTGAGTAATTTTACTGATTTTAATTTTGAAATGTAATCTGGGAAGCATTTGAAATGCATGTATGTTCTTCACACAATAGGAACCGGATTACGTAATTCGGTGAGTTTTTGAATTGTATACCGGATTACGTAATCCGGTGTATATGATTTGAGTTCTGGATTACTTAATCCGGTAGGTTTGTTTTATTAGGTTCCGATTTGTGTAATCCGGAAGTTGTAATATTGGTGTTTTATTTTTTATCTTTTTATTGAAGGACAATTTTGGTATTTTAAAATTTTATGGAGGTGCAAGAAGAAATCATGGAGGTGAAGGAAGAAGCTGTCTAAATGGACCTGCAGCAGAACCCGGACAACCAGATTTTGATCTTTGCTACTCCCATTCCTATTTGGCAATTACTTCCTGCATCCGATCAATTGCTTCCTGCACCCAACAAAGTTTTTAAAATCCAACTATGTCCTTGTCTCTGGAAGCTATAAACGTGCCTACGGATGACAATATCTAGAACACATTGTTGTGTTTATGGATGGAATTATCCGGAACCCATATTGGTGCTATGGATGGATTTATCCAGAACCCAATATTGGTGCCTATGGATAAAAAAATCTAGAATTCATAGAGTTACTTATGGATGAAAAAATCCAGAAGTCTATGGATGGAAAAATCCGGAAGTCAAGTGGGTGCCTATGGATGACAATATCTGGAAGATATAAGTGTTTTTCGAAAGCCAATTATTATAGGACCACCCCGTCTTCTTCTCACCAATGCAGTTGGTCACACACAGTCCATATTAGAACTTCCTCCACCTCTAGCCCTCACCATCTTACTTTTCATAAAAATAACATTCAATCCAAAATTACAATGGAACATAGATAGTATAAAAGAACAAACCAAAAATAACATATTGCGAACTGCCCTAACTACTTAACACAAATACGAATATTAATATATGAATTAATTCACAAAACTTCTAGACGAAACCATCCACAGAACAATAACAAATATCGAATAAAAATATCCGCAAGTCAAATATGACTTCCGAACAAAAATATCTAGAAGCCACAAACTATAATTCCACATAAATTTATCCGGAAGACACAAACTACAATTTCAAATAAAATTATTTGGAAGCCACTTACATTGTCTTCTCCGACGATGGTTCCTTCTTTGATGTTTGCTCTTGGGTTCCTCTCTGTTCAAGGGCTCCTTCAGAGGAAAAGTGTGAAGTCCTTGGGCGTAGCGGCTGCTGCTCTGTCGGCAAAATCAAACGAGACGAAGGTGGTTGATGGTTGCAGGTTCATTGCGAAAACGAAGAGGAAGACTTGGGTGCAGATCTCTCACTTCGGCTACGGGTTGGGTGCATTGCATTGGATGCACATCTCTCACTTAACCTAATGTCAAATTCATTAAGAACAATTTAGTCTTTTCCTATCTACAATCGGGTGTCAATTTGAAATGATCGGGTGCAAGAAGAATCAACCTTCCTATTTCTATTAAGCTCACCACAACCTTTTTCAAAAGAAAATGACAAAATTACTATTGATAGGAATCTGTTTTCATCGTGTTTCTGTAAACACTTATTTAAATTAGCACATACATCAAACACTGAGGCATCTAAATTGAAAACTACAAACAAAAAACATAATATAAATTTCAATGCAATTTTATAATACATATTATTAGTCATTCTTTTTGCACAATATAATGTCCTCAAGTATCAAACACGATTCCTCTCTCCTGCAGAAATTAGCTTTAGAAATCGAGATTCGATCTAGTTAGTTTAGTTATATTGATTATCATTTCTGTTAAAAACTATGCTTACATATTCATAACGTCAAAATTTAGTATCCATTTCAGCATTTCTTATGATAAAATTTCTACAATCATTGTCGGATTAATTATTTGAATTTGTGTTTATGATGTAAATTGAAAACTTGTTCCTCCATACACAAGAAGTTCTTTATTTTTGTGCAACCTTAAACATGAGTGACTAAAGATTCCTTATCATTTACAAATTCATGTTCATTTCAAAAATGGATAAAAGTTTCTACAAAAATTGTAAATCATGTATAGTTTTTAAAAGAATAAAACATGATGTGGAAAATTCATACTAGTATTTATGAGCGTGGCAAAAAACACCAAACATCATTAATAGTTATTCCCATTCACTTAGTATATAAAATGTAAATTTGGTATTTTAATCACATACCATCATTATATTCCATGTTAAAATACACTTTTCTTACAATGATTCTCACCTATTTACTACAGTTAACCATGCAGGAAACAAGTTTAACATCAATGTCTTTTATGTCATTTAAGAAAATCATTATACTTGATCAAATTTAATTTAGTGTTTTAAGTAGATCAAATCTCGAACCACAACTAACATGAGATCATAAACTCGCATGTCCTTTCACCTCTTTTCTTCGGTCATCCTTAACTTTAAACAGCTTGAAATATGTGTCCTCAAATACATATACACTTATTTATATGTTATGTTCAATTTATCATCTCATTCCAAATTAATTCCACATTATTGTATAACAAATCAACAAAAGTGAATAAAATAAACTATATTCTTTTGAATAAAAAAGATGAGAGAAAACATCATTTTTTAACTTCTAGAAGAATGGTCACATTATTTTTTGTAATGTATAAAAGGATTAATTAACCTACAAGGAAGAGTAATATTATATATATATATATAATAAAAAACACTTAAAAAATAACAACTATTAAAACCATGATAGGAGAAGATGTAAATTTCTTTAAAATGTAAATTGTAACATTATAGTTTTCTTCCAAGTATCTCTCTATGTTTCTCACTTTCTCCCTTCTTTTTAAGATTTTGTCTTCATACTTTATCTACGTCAAAATCTGACTACATGCCACAGTAATTGAGAAATTAGGGATCATTTTTATTCTATCAGAATTTTAAATCGAATAAGTTCATATTTAATCTAAAGATCCCTTATTCTTTGTCAATTGAGAAAAGTGATCATCTGTCAGTTGAGAAAAGTGATTCTCTCAACTTATTCTATTATATACTTAAATTTGTGATGTTTGGATAATTTACTTTAGGTCTCTATATTTTGGAGTGGTTCCCTTACTTGAGCTTGAACTTCCAATGGAATGAGAAATTTAAGGTAAGGGAAACTAACTTTAATTTTCAATAGTACCCTAAGCTAGAAAATCTGGATGTAGAGGGGGACGTGTCCCAAGTTTCAATTTTTCTTGCAGGGATGTTATTTGATGAAATTATTTGATTACATGTTGTGTAAACATGTAGAAATATTAGATTGTGATAGTTTGGTGATTAAGTGTTTTTTATGTTGTAGTAGATCAAGTAATGAGGAATGCATATTTTTTTCCATAAAAGATGGATGGAGTTTTGAAAGATTATGATTATTTTAGCGGAGGTACTATCCTGGGAAAGGAAATGTTGTTGTAGATGCTTAAAATCACAAGGAGATATAGGTATCAACACTTAAGGTTAGATAAGTTTCAATAGTTTGAATTTGGAAGGTGTTGTACCTTCAAGTCACATTAGTTGTAATAAACTTGTTATGATTGATGAATTTCAAGAAAAATTAGTAAAGTAATTTGTGGACTTGAATTTGAAGAATATTCCAAATTTATTAAATAATGATAAAACTAAAGAGTTCTTTGTGGGAAGTGAATGAAATCCTAAGATTTATAAACAAAATATGTGCGTCAAAGAATGATAAACTGAAGCAGATGGGTTATCTAAGAGAGCCTAGTTTACATCTAAGTATGACCCATGGCTAGTAAGATTTCGAAAGGTTTTATTGGTGACATGGTATGAAGAAAGATATATTCAAGTTTGTAGTTGCTCGTTTATCTTATAAAAAATTAAAGGTTAATCAATCAATGACTTAGAGGTATGTTGACATAATAAGCATCCCTAACACTACAAAAAAAATCTAGAATTACATACAAATTATTACATACGGATACGTTACACACAGATATTTACATACGGATTCTAATCCGTATGTAAGATATTTAAAATTTAATTCAAAAACAAAAATTATTACATACGGATATAATCTATATGTAAAGTATTTAAAAATTTAATTAAAAAAAACGGTTACATATGGATATAATCTGTATGTAATTTATTTCAAATTTAATTAAAAAATAATAAAAAGTGTTACACACGGATTATATCCGTGTAATAGTTTAATTAAAAAAACTGTTACATATGGATAAAATTCGTATGTAACTTATTTCAAAATTTAATTAAAAAATAATTGAAAATATTACATACAGATTATATACATGTGTAATTTATTAAAAATTTAATTAAAAAAACTTAATATAATCTGTATGTAACTTATTTAAAATTTAATTAAAAATATAACAAATAATAATATTATTAATATTAATAATATTAATAATATTAATAATATTAATAATAATAATAAGTATAATAAAAATCATAATATGACAAAAGAACTTGTCTGGTGTAGTGGTTAAAGCTTCTTTGGTCACCCCCAATCTTACCTGCCACTAGGTAATCATTTACTCACGGGGCATCCATAATCGAGTGGTCGTACTGACACCGAGTTTGGTCGACTTATCGTATTTTAATTCAAGTAGATCAACAAAACTTAACCATCACATTGTTCAAAAAGAAAGCATTAAGCAAGAATATCTTAGTTGAAATGAAACTTGAGGTTTGTTGCATTCCACGCTCGAGGAATGGCCTAAACTGGTCAGCCTTGGCTTCTTCGTTTTCTGATTGGAGGGCTCTTAGCTCCGTCTGTCTCTTCAGGAATCTGTTCTATCTCTTATTGCTCTGGAACGTCGCTCCTCTGAAAAAGATGAGGCCCTACCTATTGATTGCACTCCGACGATCAAGTCAGTAAAGGGCTTGCTAAAAATCAAGAAGTGTTCATTTTCAGTCTCAGAAACAAAGTACCTTTACTTGGGGTCTCAAGCCCTTTTTATAACTATTCGTGTAACAACTTTCGTTCACGAGAATATAATCTCAACTGAAAGAAAACTGAAAATATTTAATCTTTTATCTCTAAGGAGAGCATAAAATAATAACAGAACAACCACCTGCCAACAGGGCACCAACTTATGTGCCAACATCAGGGGAATATTTTGCCTACGTGGGCACCCTACTCATGGTGAAACGTTATCCTTTGTCATGCATGCAACTTAACCACTATGTGCCCTAGTGCACACGTACTTAAGTTAAAAGAAACACTTACTTGACCTAGGCACCAAATGTACTATAGTACCCCTAGGTTCAAAAATACCCTTAGGTTAAAAACACATTTTACTAATAACCTTATATTAGCATATGACAAAAACATTACTTTAATTATTCTTTAACAGACTTACTAATATGACTGGCCAAACTCACGACCCCCTTTATGGGTCCAAGAGCCGAGCTGACCACACCCGTGCACCGAGCCCCAAGCACTGGACACTTTGTCCAGTACAGTGACCAAGTCACCTTCACATCTAGATCTTCTAGCTTATGGTACTATTGAAAAATAAAACTAGTTTCCCTTACCAAATTGGATGACTGAGTACTTACAAAGAGCTCAAACTCCTAAAAAACGTAAGGATAACCTAACATGTACCACAAAGTTCTTATCAATGATATGAACACATCACTATGATCCTAAACTAATAGTGACTAATCCTAGAACCATAAACACTACATGCAAAGCACATTTTCTTAATTAAATAGGGAAACTCAAAATTGTCTCAAAGAAAAAATGAGCATAATTGAACTTACTCATATAAAAAATCTGATCGTCTCTAATTGAGCATAATCGAGCAGTTTTACTTTAGTTAGTGCCAGAAGTTCAAAGATGGTTTCTTTGATGGTCAATCTAATAAAGAGTAGAAAAGAATATCTTAAAAGAAAGAAGAAGAGAAAATAAAAAGTCTTTTTAGAGAGATAATGCACTACAAGAAAAAGAGTTTTAATGGATGTTATTTAGTGGGGGTTAATATAACGTCAACAATGAATTTAATTAATAGAGGTTTTTTTAATCTTCGTTAAGTTCCAAAGGTTTATTCTAAAATCTCAGCAAAATAATGGACGTTTTTTTTAGCTTTTGTTAAGTTTCAAAAGTTTATTTTAATACCTCAGCAAAATAATAGAAGTTTTTTTAACCTTGGTTAAGTTTCAAGTGTTTATTCTAAAATCCTAGCAAAATAACAAGATTCTTTTAACCTTTGTTAAGTTCCAAAAGTTTATTATAAAATATTAGCAAAATAACGGAGGTTTTTTAACCTTCGTTAAGTTCCAAAGATTTATTCTAAAACCTCAGCAAAATAACAAAGTTTTTTTTTAACATTCGATAAGTTCCAAAGGTTTATTATAAAACTTTTGCAAAATAATGAAGTTTTTTTTTAACCTTCGCTAAGTTCCAAAGATTTATTCTAAAACCTTAACAAAATGATAGAATTTTTTTTAACCTTGATTAAGTGTTCCAAAGGTTTATTATAAAACTTCAATAAAATATTTTAATTTTTTTCAAATCTCAATAAATAAATAAAATTAAAGTTTTTTTATAAATAAATAATTATAAATATTATTTTAATATATTTGATAACAAAAGTTTTAAAAAAAATTAAAAGTATAAGTTTAGATATGTAAAACTTTTTTAAAATCACTAAAAAAAATTTAATCTTTCAAAAAACTTCAACAATATACTCTAAATTTTTTATAAACCTTAATAAAAAAAATAATTTTAATACTTTTTATTATTTTTTCTCTCTTATTTTGCTAATTTTTTTCTCTCTTTGTATTGATGTAAACTCATATCTCCTTTCCGTCTATCTCTTCCTCCAAACCGATGTTCTTGTGCCTCACCACCATATCATGGTATCATTTAAATAAATTATTGTTATCTTTCTGTTGTTAAGAAAGTAATGCATCCTCATCAATACTTCCTTATTAAATCATCCCCTTTAATTTTAAAATATAATTTATTAGAGAATTATATTTTAACATTCACCCAAAGAGAAATTACAACAATTAAACAACTATTTCAATAATATAATAAAAAATACAACTACTTTAATAACATAATAATATATATTAATATTTGAAGTTAAAAAGTTAAAGAAATTTATTTAAAATATTAATATTTTAGTTTAGTTTTTTTTATTTCCTGTAGTTTGTAGTTTGAATTTGAGTTATTAGTATCGTGATTCTGGTTCCTAGGATTGAAAGCATTCACTTAGATAAGAATAAGAATTAATTGATTTCACTGGAACTTCTATCATATATAAAATTTTGTCTATAATTATTATTGATTAGTCATATATTTTGTAGCAGTATCTTAAATGCATGTGTTCGGAAATGTTGGTATGCAATTTATTCTTATATCTCACTTTGAATTGGGAAATTGAAATTGGCTGCTGAAATGGCTGTTTTCTAGTTGCTCTTTTGAGAATTGTTCTTGCTAAAGGCTTGTGTTGATGCCACTGTTCTTTGATCGGATACGTTATATTGCTCAAGTAGGTTGTAATATGAAAAAAAGTAGTTTGAATTATTAAAACCTAAACATCATGAAGTTAGCTGATATAAGATTTAGGTTGGAAAGAGAAAGAAACAGAACTAGAGAGAAAGAAAGAGGGCAAGAGGGGATGAAGAACAAAAGAGAGAGGACAGAGAGGCACGACACAAACCGAGAGATCAAAAATACTTTTATTATTATATCATTCCATTGGTTAAAATATACAACAATAATCTTCAAGAGGCATTTCACAGAGATATATTAATTTAAGATTCATTAGTTATATATGTATCATTTTTGTGTAGATTAGTATTGTATCTATCTATTTATTTTATTTATTAAAAAGAATTACTTTATCATATATATGATATTTTTTTAAGATTTTGAAACCAATGATATTTTAAAAATTTTAAAATTCATTTAGGAAGGTTGTTAAACTTATAATATTTTATTGAGATTTTTAAAATCATAATATTTTACACAAACTCTAAAACATATCGTATTTTATTGAAATTTTGAAACTCATAACATTTTATATAATTTTTTGAAGAATTTTAAAACTCTCGTTAAATATTGAGTCTGAAAAAAATCCCAAAGAATTAATCGAAATTCACTCTGCAAATATTTTGATAGACGAGTTAATCGAAATTTTAACCTTTAATAATATAAAAATAAATTTTGATTATTTTTTTTTTATTTTAAAATAAAATCCGAATAATATTTTCATTTATATAAAATTTTCACTTTAATTATTAAATATTTAAGTATTATTTTAATTATAATATTTTTTACTCTAAAAGTATTGTTTAGTCCTTATAGTAATTTTATAAATTTAAAATATATTTGTAAGTTAAAAACTTACAGGTAATATATTCTTATATTTAGAAATTTAAAAAAAAAGTAAAATTATACAGAGAAGGAATCACGTTTTTATAAGTAATTTTCTACCGTTACTCTAAAATTAACTTTTGCACACGTTAATGCAACAACTTTACATCAAATAAAAAAAAATGTTAATATAAGTTTTTTTTAGGCTGTTAATATAAGTTAATATCTAAATAAATGATAGAGTAACTTTAACATATTGTATGAAAATTAATTATCTAATTTGATCAATCAATTAAATCGATTGATTTTATGAAACAAAATTGGTTATGTTAAAACAATAAGTAATTATATTTTATCCTGTAAGTTTATTTTTCATCATCAACATGACCCATATACATAGTAAAATTGTATATATTTTTGAAAATAGAATTAATCTTGAGAAAATATATTTGGAACATGAAAAGTTTTAGGTGATTCATAATGTTGGTTATGTAAGTCATAGATAGAGAAAGGTAGATAAGTAGTTTAAGAGTTAGAATTAGATTATGAAGTGTATTATTCAAACAAAACCTTTGAAAGTTTGAATGAGGACGTGAAAGAGATGAAGAAGAAAAAGTAAAGAAAGAGGCATGCTTTGAAGTTGATGGAAGTTGCAATTCAAAGAAGAATGGGTGAGAAGGATTAATGAACAGAAGAAGTACATGACGGACACGACACGGGGCCTATTCTTGTCAAAGGTCGTGCTCACCATGTTTCTTCCATTTCATTTGTGTTTGTCCTCCATTTATGGAATTGCATTCAATTCAACATCTTTTTTAAATTATACATTTTTTTTATTATTATAAGGTTTTTTCTTTTTATAAAATTCAGGAAATATAAGTGTTTTTTTTTCATCAACAACAAAAACAATATATTAAATAAATAAAGCATTCCTAGATTCCCTAGAACCAAAAACTGAAGGAAGAAAATTGTATTTGAAGACTCAACGACACATACATCACCATGTAAACAAATGAGGCATGCAAAAGACAAAACTATAAGGTGTGGTGCGACCAGCAGCCCCTCCTTCAAAGAATCTAGCTTCTTTTCCAACATCCTTCCACGGCATGCCACTCAAAAGAGGCTTTCAACTAACTTCCACAGCATGCCAAATGTCTTATGTCTGCATAAAGGATTAAACCGACAAAAATTCAATAAATATTATATTATTCCTATTCAAAATATAATATTTATTTTGATATAGTTAGACTAAACTTGTAAATTTGAATAACTTATATATATATTTAAAAAATAACTTATGTTGTAATAGATTAATTAGTTCAATTTTGGTAACTACCTTAATATTTCTCTAGACCTAAAAATTTATAAGTATAGTATTATTATTTAAAGAAAGTACTTATTTCATCTTATTTAATTACTTAAATAATTTTATGTTTTCACTAACTTGAATGTCGGATAATCTTTTGCAAGTGGATCACCCTCCGATCTTTATCAAACAAAGTTCAGTAACCCATCAACAGAGAAGCTAACTTGTCCAATAGCTCAGTCATCCACCTCGAATGATTCCAACTCATCTCCGATAAGAATATTTGGCATCCTTCATGGGACTTAAGGAAAACTATTCTCGTATCACAATGCTTATGATACTGACCGGAAGTCAAATTGTCAACATCGTCATATCGCAAGATGGATCCATCTTCTCTTGAAGCTTTCAAAGTCCATATGGAGACTATCCTCTAGAGGCATGAAACTAGCTTCTAACATGTCATCGCTGGCATATAACATAAGTTTGACAAGGATATGGAACTTTTGAAAAAACACCGAGACGAGATGCAGGCCCAACAAGATTAAATGCTTGCACAAACACCAACCAGAACAAGAAAATTCGTGTGGAACGAGAAGTGTGAGAAGATGTTCCTTAATATCAAAATGAATATTTCCTCTTTACCTATTTTGGTAAGTCCACCACCACACTCTACACTCATACTATATTTAGCAGTGTCCCACTTGGTGCTGAAGTTGGTCTTAGTGTATAAAGATGGAAAAAAACATGATATTGTATATTTCACCATCTGTACTTATAATCGGCTGAAGAAAGATGCCAAGTACTTCAGAAACCAGAGCTTGCTAGTAGAATGACTGCATGGTCTGTAGAACTGTCCGAGTTTGGATTCAATTACAAAGGCAGAGGACCGATGAAAGCCTCATTCTTAACTAACTTCCTTGTCAAGTTTTCACAGTTGGGAGAAAGGAATGAAAGGTGGACTATCATTGTTGATGGATCTTCCAACAAAAAAGGAAATGGAGTTGGTGTAATCCTTGAGGGTCTTGATGGCATTACTCTCAAACAAGTAGTTTAGTTCAACTTCAAAAACATCCAACAATCAGGCCAAGTACGAAGCCTTGATTGTCGGACTACGACTTACTAGAGAATTAGGAGTGAAGCATCTCAAAGGTCAAAGTGATTCTCAGCTTGTAACAACGACAATGTACTATTTTCCTTAGCTCATATTTTATTCCTAAGGAGTTTTTTTCAGACAAGGTTTTAACGAGACACATTCTAGAATAAATTTTAAAAATCCAGTTTATAAGGTTGTATGAAAATAGTTGATAATCAAATCAAACTAGTTCAATTAAGTTAAAAATGAACACAATTTGATGCTTGAATAAAAATAATTTGATAATCATATCAAAGTAATTCAATTAAGTTAAGTTTGTAAATGAACACATTTTGTATGATCAGATCAAAGTAATCCGATAATTGAATCAAAGTAATTTGATTAAGTTAAGTTAAAAATGAACGCAATGGATCAAAGTAATTTGATTAAGTTAAGTTAAAAATAAACGCAATTTGATGCTCATATCAAAGTAATTCGATTAAGTTATGTTAAAAAATGAATGTAATTGATACTGATAAGTGTCAAATTTCAGTAATATTTCATAATAAAATATAGACACTTATGAATATTAATTGATAAAATAAGTATAAAATAACCCCTAACTTATGAAATTATACCTTTTTACATATTTTGTGATTTTAATTTAAATAAGAACGATTTATTCTCAAATTTTTGATAATTTCAGGATTCTAGGGAAGAATATAGATAAATGGACAAAAAGAGAATATACAAAGATGCCCCAAACTCCCAAAAAGCCAAGACGCCACTAGTGGATCTCGCTCAAGCGAGCTCATTCTTGCTTGAGCGAGATTGCTCCAGTAACATTGGGCCTTTTTATGTGAAACTCGCTCAAGCGAGCCCATTAGCAAATTAGGTTAAATAGGGGCCTTGAGGCACAACCCTAAACATCGGTGAATTAGTGATTGAGAGGAAAACACCATTGAGTGAATTGTAATCCAATTGGAAGAATAAAAGGTGTTAGAAAAGCCTAGAGCAGGTAGTCGTCAAGGAGAAACATTCTGAATCTTCTTTTCTTGCTCTCTCTGCTTGTAACAATCATCATGCGTGGCTAATTCTGCCCTTTGGGATTGAGAGTAATATGTTCAAAATCTTATGTATTGAGGTGATATCTAAACATAATATTTTGTTCTTGATTGATGTTTGATATTATTATTTTGTTTGTAATGCTTGGTTTTCCATGATCTCGGAACTTAGATTTGACTAGAAAGTACTTCTAAGGTTCTAACCCAAACGATAATGCTTAACATATTTGAATGTTAGGAATAAATTTGAAATTTTAATTGCTATCAACGTCTAATCTTAATGATAAGTTGTTTTTATAAATATGCGAGGAATCGATATTTAGGAAGCATGTTAATAATTTTATATGCGAGGAATCGATATAAATGATTTTTATACGGACATCAATATCAATCAAAGGACACAATATTGTTATGTTAATCAAAATACAAAAGAGTGAGAAAGATGAACCCCAATCCCTAATTTTCCAATTGAAGCAACAAACTCTTTGGCTTGTTTTCTTATTAATCATTATCATCATAACAACTCTCAACAAACTTTTATTATTCTGTTTTATATTTAGTGAATCTTTTATGTGATTATTTAATTGTTCCTTGTGGATTCGATATCCGTCCTTATGGACAAATTATTACTTCTGATAAAGCGGTGCACTTGCCGTAAAAAATCATCAGATACTTGGATCAAAGTAATTCAATGAAGTTTAAAAATGAACAAATCACATGCATTTGACAAAAATGGGGGTAGTTTAGGTGAAACATCAGCTGCCTAAATGACGTAATTATCATAAACTCATCATTAGATATAAATATCCCTCATTAATGGTTATAGGGATTCCAATCATTTCAAATAAGTTATAATTACTCTTTCATAATTACATTAAGCTTAGCTTCAAACTAAATGAAGGATCGTGAAGTCGTGAAAATATGACATATTTTTTTTAAGTTTGGCCAAAATTATGACCAGAGCTAGTTCAAAATAAATCTATATCATCCCGTAAATTGGGCTTTTGAGTTTAAGGGTCTTGTGTACTACCTAGTACCGAAAAATATTGAGAATGTAATACCGACTTGAGACAGTTGCTCCAAACCACCTACAAATTTGAATAATTTGGCTTAAAAGTTGTTTTCTATTACAACAAACTAATTAACTCAATCTTTGGTAGCTACCTTATTGGATATTTCTCTAAGCTCAAAAGACTATAATTCTCCAACACTCAATCTCATATAATTACTTAAATACTTCTATATCCCTAAGCTTTTACTAACTTGAACGTTAGAGAATCTTTTATAGGTAGGTCACCCCTTGATTTTCATCAAATAAAGTTCGACAACCCATCAATAGAGAAGCCAACTCGTTCAATAGCTCGGTCATCCACCTTGTAAGGTTCCAACTCATCTCCGATAAGAGCACATACAAATTCTGCCTTTCCATATATCAACATTTTTCCTTAGTGCCCTTACCCTATTATACTCTCTTATCTCCTTATTGTAGTCTGAACTTATCCAGTTTCTTCCATCTCCTATGTATGTCATTATGCGAGCTTGACTTAGGTTGTCCTTATTGTTGACCACCTACATAACCTGTTCTTGATATGGTAGTAGTGTAATTAGCTCCTCCATTCTAAGCACCTGCAATATTAAAATATGGCATACCGTCGTGCAACATTTTGTCAATGTGTTTCATCATATAAAAGAACAACTGCTAAGAGATCATACTCCTGTCAAGATAGGATCAACTTTACAACTATTCAATTCAATTTGCCATGAGTCTCCCTCTCTTAGTTTTCCAAGCATTACTTAGTAATATATTATAATAGGGATATTTGACAGTTTTCTCCATCCCTGCCATATAGATGCCATGTACTCATACTTCTTTATGTTTCTTTTCTACAAACCCCTTCACATTCCTCTCACTGTTTGAAAACCTAGAAATTCACGTTTTTATTTGAACTAAGACGAACACTTCATTTGCATCGGTTTCAAATTCCTAAAAAATATATTGTTTCTATGAGTCCATATATTCCGGTCACCCACACCATTCTTCGTACATGATTTCTTATTCTACTTAGACCCATCAATTCAAAACCTAGAAAATGATAATTGACTATTTTGTGATGTACTGATAACACTCTTATCCACATATCACTCATTTTCCAGATTTTGTTTGCTATCTTACACATAAAAAATAAGTGGCTTATGGACTCTTCACATGTCTCACATAATACACACCTTCTACTTGTCATAAAATTCCTTTACTTGTTTTGTAGTACTCTCCATGCATAGAACATAGTTATTCAATTTGTTTTTCCAGAATTTCTCATACAAGACCTCATCCTCCCCTCTAAATTCAGAAATAATTTTATTATATGCGAACCTCTTCATGCACTCTAGTTTTTCCTCTCCTTTCCAAACCCATTCATCCTCCTTATCCCTTTGCATTCAACGCCCCTGAAGTTGTTGTTGAAAGTCTTCTAACATTGATTTCTTCCATTCAAACCAATTTCTTTTCCAAGTTATATTCCACTCCCACTTATTTTCATCTCATTCTCCAACCTCCTCTACTTTAACATCCTTTTGATTTGATTTAGAGTGTACTTACCAATTTCTTTTCCAAGTTATATTCCACTCCCACTTATTTTTCACGTCACTCTCCAGCCTCCTCTACTTTAACATCCTTTTGATTTGAATTAGAGTATACTTTAGGATATTTGTCCCTTAACAAAGCCTCCCCTGCTTTCCAAAACAAAATTCTGGTTCATCTTCCACTTTTTCATATGATGTTACCATCAAAGTGTAATTTACTTTAAAAACTATTATATAGAGTTTATTTGTAAATTTTACTTGAATTTTATTAAATAAAAGTTATAAAAGTTTGAACAAGATTTGATAAATTTTCAAAGGTTGAATCTTCTTGGAGACTCTCTCGGTCTCCTTTATCTATCTATGCTTTAGTCTTATATAAGAAAAATGGTTTATTCTTGTAATCATAATGACTTGTGTACACATAATTGTGAGAAATGACATGGAGTGTTGTTTAAGGTGATTGGGAAATTCCGTGAACTTATAAATTAGATTGTGATAGGATGGGCAAGGATTCAACTTTATCTAATAACAATAGGAATATATTCAAATCGAAAACTTTTTTTTATTGAAATTATTGGTTTCGATTAGAGTAAAAATTATAAATCTTATTTATTTGGTTTGGATCTTAAATTTTGATCAAACCAATTAAAATTATAATTCACCAGTTTCGACAAAAACAAATTTCAAAAACTCAATCGACACCAAATTATTATTATTATTAATCAAATTTATGATATTTAAATAATGAAAAATATAAAAAAAATAGATAACCAAATTATTATTATTATTATTAAAAGCAATATATAGATGATATTAAAATTTAACTTAAATATACTTGGATGACATTATCATTGTTATTTTTATTGGATACTATAATCACAATCGCTATTATCATAACTATAATATATATTTTTTTTATATAAAACTTTCATCTTAGGCATCACTATGTAACTTGACATCTCAGGTAGGTTGACACCTCAAGTAACAACAATCGTCTACCATCACATGAAAAAAAAAAGAAAATACGAAAAAATATAGGGGGTCTAAACCAAAACTCATATGTTAACAAGAACGAAACATAGGTAGAATATACCTATTCATAAAGAATTCTAAGAACAGACTAGATGAAAGCTTATTATATCAATGAAATGATTCTTTATGAATAAATCCTAAATTAGCCAACATATCAGCACACGCATTCTCTTCACGAAAAATATGAGTAACCCTAAACTTGATTTTCCCACGATAATTAAGATAAGTATTTCATCGATTACGAAGCAACCACGAAACATTAGTCTTAGCAGTAAACGCAGCACAAACCAAGGCAGAATCACATTAAAGCCATACATTAGTAAGCCCCATCTTTTGAGCTTCCTCCATAGCATGTATAACTCCATAAAACTCAACTACCATAGCAGTATGAACTTCAAGAAATGCAGAGAAAACACCAATAAAATCCCTCATACTCCCATGGAAAGTACATAGCAAGATCATGATATCCCCTAACAGCCCCATCAGTGTTAATTTTAACCCAACATGTTGAAGGGAACTCCCATCTAATAGGAAGAGGACGAAGAACTTTACCAGTACAAGTATTAATACCAAAAAACTTAATCACATTGAAATTCAACATATCATTCTTCATTGAAGCTTTAGACGAATTTTCTCTAGACAAGTTAAATCTTTAATTACCGAAATAGCCCTAGAAACATCAATCTTATCCTGAAATCTAGCATAACTCCTCATACGCGATATCATCCAAATAGAAAAAGTTATTACATCAAGCTTAATCAATTTAACCAAAGGACTACCATCACTCTTAATAAAAGAAAGAAGATAATCCTTATTAGAGAAATGAGAAGTAAGAAAAATCTTTCGAACCCAACTCCAAATATGCAAAGCATTAGAACATTAAAAAAATAAATGATGAATAGATACCTCGTACTTTTCACAAAGCGTACACATAGAACATATATGCAAACCTTTATTCTGAATATGATGATCTGTAGGGAGCCTCTCATGAAAAACTTTCCAGAGTACTAGAGTTTTGGAAGGCGGAATATATAAAGACAAAATAAATTTACCCCAACCATAGGGAACTCCTGGTTTCAAGAAAAAAATCCTATCCGATTTAAGAGTGAAACAACCAGACTCATCTAGAATCCACTTAGGAATATCTTGTTCCTCCCTAACCATGATATGATTAAAAAAAATGAGGCATCTTTTGTAAAGACAAGGGAATATTCCAATCACAACCAATCCAAAACTGAGAGATTGTATCAGGAATGCTAGCACCATCAGATAACCCTACAATATTTGCTAAAGAAGTAGTAAAACACCATTTATCATTCCAGAAAATTAATAAAAGTACTTGTACCAACAATTCAGAAAGTATAATAAAGTATAATAGAATAAAACTGTTTAATTCCAGGCTAAAGAGATGAGGATCTATAAACCATTCTAAACTCATATTTTGATTTAAGAACCCTGACTTTCAGGAGAAAAGACCAAGGTTTGTTGCTATAAGCAAAGTTCCAAGCAAGCTTAAGAAGATACACATTATTTTCATGATGAAGGTTAATAATCTTCAAACCTCCATTCTAAAGAGGAAAAACAAATCGTAGCCCAATTAACGGTAGCTATGCCTTTTTCCAAAATATCACTAGTCCAAATAAAATTTCGACACTACTGCTCAACTTGCTTAAGAAGTTAAACATGTCATTTATACATATTAAAACTATAAATTAGAAATCCACTAATCACCGTATTGACCAACTGAATCCGACCCATCATGCTAATAGATTTACCTTTCCAAGATGCTAGCTTCAATTTGACTTTATAAGCCAAAGGTTGAAGAAATCGACACTTTGGAGCACCAACAAAGATAGGCACTCCTAAATAACTTAAGGTCAAACAACCATGACTACAAGAAAAAATACATTGAATTTTGGTGCCTCAAACCCCCTATTTAACCTAATTTTATTGGACTTAAGTGGATTCTCACTCAAGAGAGAATGGGCTCGCTTGAGCGAGCAAAACATCGTCCAACCCAACTTCATCGATGCAATCTCGCTCAAGTGAGACATAGCTCGCTTGAGCGAGCTTCTATGGTGGTGAGATGGCTCTTTTGCACATTTAGGCAACTTTGGTGAGTGTTGGTGTATTCCAACCTTCCTTTTTTAGCTTTGTATATTCTTCTTTTGCCCAGTTATCTCCATTCTTCCCTAGAATTATGAAATTAACACAAATTTGGGAATGAATCATTCTTATTTAAAAAAATATGTAAAATGGTATAAATTCATAAATTATGGGCCATTTTATACTTATTTTAGCAATTAATACGCATAATTGCCTATATTTTAATATGAAATATTACTGAAATTTGGCAAAGGGTAGAATTAGCCACACATGATGACTATTGCATACAGGGAGAGCATGAAAAAAAGATCCAGGATGTTTCTCCTTGATGACTGCCTCCTCTAATGTTTCTCACACCTCCTATTCTTTGAATTGGGTTACAAGCCACTCAATGTTGTTTTCCTCTCAATCTTGCACACTGGGGTTGTGCCTCAAGCCCCCTATTTAACCTAATTTGATTGGACTTAAGTGGATTCTCACTCAAGTGAGAATGGGCTCGCTTGAGCGAGCAAAATGTCGTCCAACCCAACTTCACCAGTGTTATCTCGCTCAAGTGAGACATAGCTCGCTTGAGCGAGCTTCTATGGTGGTGAGATGGCTCTTTTGCACATTTACGCAACTTTGGTGAGTGTTGGTATATTCCAACCTTCCCTTTTTAGCTTTGTATATTCTCTTTATGCCTAGTTATCTTCATTCTTCCCTAGAATCCTGAAATTAACACAAATTTGGGAATAAATCGTTCTTATTTAAATTAAAATCACAAAATATGTAAAAAAGTATAAATTCATAAATTATGGGTTATTTTATACTTATTTTAGCAATTAATACGCACAATTGCCTATATTTTAATATGAAATATTACTGAAATGAACAACAGATTTTTAGCAAATGAATATATTTGAATTTAAATATCAAAACAGCTTAATTCACTAAACAACGGATCAAATTAGAAACTTATGATGCTTCTAAATTCAAATATAGAAAAATATATATACAATCAAATTCGAGAACCAAATGACAATTCATTAAGGAATTTCTTCTCATATGCTCACAGGTAAGTGTTTCTCTTTATTTTCATTGAATCATAACAAATCACAATTGCTTTTCATTTCATCTTCATATCGCAAACATATTAGAAACATGAATCTTGAGGTCTTTTCTAGGGTTATAATGAGGTTGGGCTTCCAAAAAGTAAAACATATATGTTATCTAATCACCATTTTCTTTTGACTTAACACTTTTTCTCATTTTCTTTTTTCACTTATTCATGATTTTCAACATGATTTTTGCTCTTTTTATTTCTTTGAGAATTTCTTTTCTCTTCTTTTATTCATAAATAGGAATAGATTTTTCCTAATTTCAACTTTTTGAACTTTTACAATTAGAACCAACCATTTGTCTATGTATATTGAATCTACGTTCTCCTTCCTTAAACCTTCCAAATGGTAGGAAAATATATCATCAAAGGTTTATGGTGCAATAATAACAAAAATTCTTGGCTCAAAAGAGATAAAAAAATGAATTCTAATAAGATAAAGGTTGGTTATTTGGCCCTGAGTTCCTAATTAACACAAATGCCTTAATCATCTTCATGCTCTTTTATGATATAACAAAAAAATAAAAATTAAGCAACCACAATTGTCAATTCATCAGCAAAACTCTCAAAATTGTTTAAAGTTCACACGCTCACTTGGTTTAATTGGTCTCATTCCTTTTTGTTTTTTCATTCTCTGTTCTAATCAATCATCCAGGTAAATTTTCATGTACCACAATTTCAACTATATTTGAATAGGGATTCAATCATATTTTTGTTTCTAACCTATGTCTAATTCATCTCACTATTTAATATTTAAACACAAAATCATTTTTTTCACAATTCAAGTTCTTTTTTATTTAAGAGAAATAAAACTAGAAAACCAATTAAATTAAAACTGAAAATTTATTCAAGAAAAATAATTCAAGACATAAAATAACCAAATAAGCAATTACAGAAAATTATTCATGAATACCAATACAAAAACAAATAAAACAAACTAAGCAAATAAGCAAATAAACAAAAATAAACAAATAAATAAAAAATTTAAAATAATAAAAATAAAATTATATTAGAAAGATAAAACCATATTTTTGCCCAATCTTCTCTTCCTAATAAGTCATCCAACTATGTGTTAAAGTCTTCATCTATGGTCCTGCTTCATTTGCTAGATCTACTCCCCCTGAATAATAGAACCTGTCCACAGGCTAAAATACATGAGTTGCAAACTGATTAAGAGGCATGTAGGGATTGGGTTGCCCTTTAAGGATTTTTTTTTTCTCTTTTTTTGTTATCCAACTCGCATAGGCGAGAATCCCTGCAAGAAACCATGGTTTTTAAAAGGTAAAATCAAAACAAAAATAACAAATCAACATAAAAATTAAATTTGTACTGGGTTGCCTTCCAGTCAGCGCTCGTTTAACGTCATCTAGCTTGACCCTTGTTTATCTCAAGGTGGACCACTATCTTTGGAACATGATGATGTATAACATCCCCAATTAAATTTAAGAGGTCCAATTGCTCTTTATTGTCGGGAAAGGCTTCCTTTGGTGTATCCTTTTATAAACATTCCTTCCCTGCATTAAGATTTTTTAAATCATAAAACAAATTAAAAGTTATCTCATCATCTTGAGTTCTTAATTTAATCTTTCCCTTATCAACATCAATTATAATTCTACCAGTCTTCATGAAAGGTCTGCCAAGAATCAAGGGAACCTCCTCGTCTTCTTCTATGTCCATCACAACAAAATCCACAGGAAATGTGAATTTATCCGCCTTGACGAGAATATTTTCAATCACACCATATGGATACTTGGTCACTCTATCATCTAACTTTAAAGTCATCTTGGTGGGTTTAATCTCCAAATCACCTATTTTCTTCAGCGTTGTCAAAGGATTAGATTTATGTTTGCCCCCAAATTCAGTAAGGCATTGTATACAAATAAAACACTTATAGACACGGGAAGATTAAAACTTCCTGGGTCCTTGGATTTTTTTAGGCGATCCTTTTTTAATAATGATAATGTATCTATCCTCCATCTCTATATTTCTCTTTTCAATATAGCTCTTATTCTTTTGAAATCTCTCAATTGTTGATTTTTGCTTTAGATTTCCTGCAAAATAAGTTTTAGGGAGCAAATTATCAAAAAAAATAAATTCTTTCCTTCTCTTGTTTTACAAGAGCATGAGGATATGATAAATCCTTTTCAAAAGCACCCCTCTCCTTATTTTTAATTTTTTTCTTCCTCACTTTTTTTTTTCTTTTCTCTCTCTTTCTCGCCCCCCCAGTGTCATTTTTTTCTTCTTTTTCAGCCACTACATTATTACCATCCCTTTCTTATGCTATTTTACCACTTTCATAAGCAACTTTACTGTAATGCTCCCTTGGGTTGGTTTGGGCGTTGGCTAAAAGTTGGCGACTTTGTCTCTCTGCTAATTGTTTGGCAATCTGTCCCATTTGAATTTCTCTATTTTTGATTACTGCCATATTATTCTCTTCACTGGCCATAGTAGTAGCTTTCAAGAATTTCTCCAAGATATCTTCAAATTTGTTCAGTCTTTCAGTGACTGAAGGATATAGGGGTTGTTGTTGTTGTTGTTGGAAAGGACCTTGATTATTTGATGGACCACTGTCTTGATTCCACCCAAAATTTTGATTTTGATTGTTTCTCCAACTTTGAGAATAATTATTGTTGTTGGAGAAACCACCTTGCCTTCCCATGTAATTCACTTCTACTTCAGATGAATTATTTTAATAAGAACAATGATCATTGGGATGATCATCTCCACAAAAATCACACATGATTGGTTGACTCTGGCTATGAGATAATTGCACGGCTTGTAATTGTTGAGACAATTTAGCCATTTGTGCAGTTAATGTCTCAATCTGTTGTGTCAAAATTTTATTTTGAGCCAAGAGTGTTGCTGAAGTATTCAACTCTAACAACCCCTTCTTTTGAATACGTTGTCTATCATGTCGTACTGATGAGACTATGGAAAGCGAGTTTCATCTCCAAGGCCCTGGTGGTAGCAGGTATTGCAATACTAGAAAAGTTCCTTGGCCCTTGGTGCATGGTATAATCTCCAAGTGTCCTACTAGTAGGTGGTGCTTTCTCTTCTGCCATGTTGCTTCCCTCCTGAAAAATATCAGTGGTAAAAGAGAAAATGGTTGAGGATTCTCTTTAGTGTCTCCTTGTCTCTCTTTTGTCTTTGTCTTACTCTTTCTTTTGGCTACCCTTTCAATCTCTACTTCAAATAATAGTTGGTCTTTGAGAATTTGACCTCTCAATATCATATAAGACAACTAATTCAAGGGTTAGCATAAGGATTCACTGGCAGTAACAAAATATTTTTATCTAAAATTTTAAAATAAACATAAAAATAAATTCGAATTAAATAAATTAAAAACAAATAAAATAAATAAATAAATTCAAAATAAATAAAAAAAAATAAAAGAAAATAAATTCAAATTAAAGAATAAAACAATAAAAGCATATCTGCATATTAAAAGAAAAATAAAAACAAATCTGTAATAAAATAAAATAAACGATATAAAAGAATTCTGTAAATAAAGCAAAATAAAAGAAAAACAGTAACAAATGTAAAAACAATAAAGAAATATAAACAAAGAGCTAGTAAAAATAAATAAAAAACAATTACAATATTTACAATATTCAGGAATTTATACTAAAAAGTTAAACTGTTCCCCGCCAACAGCGCCAAAAACTTTATGACTTTTTATGAAAGGTCTATCGCGTTGTCGTAAGTAATAATGTGTCCCTAAGGACAAATATCAAACCCACAAGAAACAGTTGAATACTCAAGTAAAATATTCACTAAATATAAAACAAAAAATAATAAAAGTTTGTTGAGAATTGTTATGATGACAATGATTAATAAGAATAAATTTAATTATTACAAATTAATATCTATATTTATCACAAGCAAACTGCAACAGCCAGGATTCGAACCCAAGTCTTTCCAGTGACCCGAGAAAGCATTGACCACTAGACCAGACAAGTTCTTTGGTCATATTATCATTTTTATTATACTTATACATATTAATATAATTTATACATATTAATATAATTTATACATATTAATATAATTTATACA
>Ga0123342_1001893_pt1 | contig 35023 bp, 11 predicted proteins | sample Turbeawhitnodule_FD_89960 | JGI IMG/M metagenome (GOLD analysis project Ga0123342, IMG submission 89960) | Root nodule microbial communities of legume samples collected from Mexico - Turtle bean Mexico white nodule | ecosystem: Host-associated > Plants > Roots > Nodule | place: Mexico: Nepantla... | reverse complement strand
TAAATAGGATGCTCTCTCAATTGTAAGATACACCACAGAAAGAAATACAATAGAGAGAATTGCAAAGAAGAGTGTTTCTTTTAGAGAGAATTTAAGTGTGAGTGAGTGTCTATTTTTTACAAGACTTGGCAAAAACATTAATAGCACATTCCTCTTTCTCTGATACCTATGATATTATGGAATTCTCACCTGAAAACCGTAGAACACTCGTTCGTATAATAGTGCAATATGAATTGGATGATATAATCCAAGATGGTAAGTGGCAGTAGCTAACAAGCAAACAGTGCCATATGCCTTGGTTATTGGCGGGAGAGAGTGATAAAACCTGAAAACATGAAACTTTTGAAGTATTAAACAAAGTCATTGAAGCAATTACAAAAATCGCCAAGAAAAAATTTACACCTAAACCACGAATACTAATGAAATCAAAACTTGTAATAACACGCTTAACTGATTATTTCTGATACTAATGAAGCTGGAAAACGCTCAAACCAGGTTTAGCGAAAGAGAAAACATAACCAAAAACCTCTTCATCGACTTAAAATAACGAAATGGATTAAAATTGGTTATAATTCGACAGGAAAAGCTCGATAGGTCAAATTACAAAAAAAAATTAAAAAGATTCATCAACATTATCTTTATTTGGAGAATGATAATACAAGAACGAAGGATGAAGAGAATTACTCAGCGGGAGAAGACATTGCTTACTGAGGAAGATGATGAGAACAGAACTCTGACTCGAGTTTGGAATCCAGATTTACAGATCTTCCTTGTGATACCGTTTCCGTCGGACCCAGAAGCTTCCGTGCACCCTCTTCGCACGTGACCGTCGAAGCCCGAAATGGCCCAATTTTTTATGGGCTATTTTATTTTAAGGCTTCCTCTTTCAAGGCCTTTCCTTCCTGGACTTGAAAAATTGCTTTGCGCACCCACAATTGCTTCTTTGCACCTCCCAAATTTTAACACAGCTACTGGTGGTGAGATTATGTTCTCTCGTATGAAAACACTCAGAGAGAAATTCAACCTTGTAAGAACACTTGACTTATAAAATAATTTACAATTTAAATTTATTTAAGAATTTCAATTTAGTAATTTTTAACACTTCTTTCATAAATTAGTAATTTATGAAAATAAACTAGCTTAGTAGTTCGTATTTTTTATCCTCACTTATTCATTTGAAATTATTATTTTTTAAATTAATAAATATGTTTTTATGTAGTTTTATTTTTACCAAATATTTTATTAATTTTACTTCAAACATTTTTTAAGTCAATAACACAACTTATATAATTTTTAGTTTTTCATCTCTTGTTATAAGTGATTAGTAAGACTTTTTAGTAGCTTATAAGTTATTTTGAGAAACTTATAAACTAATTGGAAAAAAAAAACTTGACTCAAATACAAGCCTTTTTTTTAATAACGCAGAAGTTATTTAAGTAGTTTAAAAAAATAAGCTAACTTATAAATTAATTTTTATTAATTTATTTAGATCCATTATAGTCTTTTAAATTTGAAAATCTTTTTGTTTACTCTATCCTTCATGCACGCACACTGATATCTACACATAGACTGAGGTTAAAAAAATTAGTGTAAGAGTAAGTATTGTTATTTTAAACATAAAAGTTAAATGTAGCGATTTTTTAAAAAAAAAATCATTAAAATTAGTTGATTTTTCTGTATAATTATGTAATTAAAATTAATCAAATAAAAGTGAGTTTTGATTGGAACTTATAAAATAAGGTTTATAAGATAAAATTTGAACTCGTATATATTATAATTTAGTTATATTTATAGTTGACGTAAAATTTATCCTACATCTTATATTGGTTTCTAAGATATATTTTAAATCTTGCTAAAATTTCACACATTAGTAAAATTGATTAGACAGATTATTTTAATTTGTATAGTATGCAATATTTTAGCATTAAAGTAGAGTCCAAGTAAATAAAAATTGAAAAAGTACCTCATTCCATTTGAGTCTTAGTTTGGGTCTTTGTATTACTTAACAAAAAAAACTAACGTGATAATTATATCATACACTCATTCTCCCCTACCATAAAGCAACAAAGTAGTAACTGTCTTATGCACAATGATATTCTATATCATATATACCAATAGTATATGGTTGGTGTTTGTCCATGCACTGGATATTTAGTGCTTGATTGAAACAATTAACTAATAGCATGCTAAGAACTAAAAACTGTAAAATCATGGTGGGTCTACAAAGGAGTTGTGATCATCATTTCTTCCTCCCTTGGGCCATGACAATGGTCAATAAGAATAAGAATGGTTAATTCACATTTACTTTTTATCAATTAAGAATGAGTTATTTTCTCAAATAATTGTTGGTGATTATAATATTTGATTGATATCTTTAATTTTCGACTGTGATCATCGATTTCGATCGGAGGTGAAATATCTAAAATGACACTTTGACGTTCAAATTAAAATTGAGTGTTCGATGGATGCAATATTGATTGGTATGATAAATGTGTACCTTTGTCTCGTCTTTTAATATGTATTTATTGGGATATCAAATGAGTTTAATATTTGATACAATTTAACAAGTTAATCTTGTGATTAAAAAAATGTTGTGTATTTTATTTAATTGATTATCTTAAAACGAGATTTTGTTATTGAATAATTGATCCGTGTTTGATTTTTATACAATGTGTGTGAAGGTGTCCTCCACTAGTTACATAAGAACATTAGTGAATTTGGATTGAATGAGGAATTGGTGAAGAAATTGAGTTGGGTAAGAGTGTGTTTGCATGAAGAAGAAGAAGAAGAAGGGATCATATTTTTGGTAGCGTAGAAATACAACAAACATTAATAAAGCAGTGAGAAAAAGAAAAGAGAATAGCACACAGCACCAACACGCTTGCCCCATGCTCCTATAATTTATTTTACTCATGCTCACTCACTCACTCACTCACTCTAAGGTGCCTTCAATTGGGATCAATGAAAAAGACAAGCCCAAAAAAGTGCAAAAGTCACCAATCAAAAGAAAGGAATCAACTTCAATAACACACTCCTATGACTGGGCCTGCCACTTATCTTCACACCATAATCATTTCAATATTAACTTGTACACTTACTATCAACAATTTTTACCTATCTTTTAATCAAAATATTATCAATAAATTTTCTTTTTGTATGTTTATTAAAAAAAAAAATCTTACAAGTTAAAAATCAGTTTTTTTTTTGTGTTGAACAAATATTGAATTAGGCTTCTTTTAGCAGAGACAGTTTTTCTCCCTCCTTTATTACTAAAATGGGATTATTTTTTAAAATATTATGAGAGTTGAAAAATCGTGTTAATGTGAATGATTTTATTGTAGATAAATTATATTAAATGATATAATTTTATTATATCAAAATGTTTTTACCAAAAATAAGTTTATAGGATATCTCGGTGATGACTGTGTGTTTTTTGGGTAACCAGGGTAACAAGTTTTTAGTTGGTCTCTGATGAGAGAGAAAGTCTACCTGTAAAAGACTCTCTGATGCTTAAGTCAGTAGAAACACAAAAATGATGATAAATTTTTAACAAAAAGGCAAGAGTGTGAAAATGAAAATGTGTGTCAAGCCCCTCACTTAGAGGGAATCCACTCCCCTTAGACCTCTATGGGGGACTTGTTCCAATATCGTCAATATAGTCGAGACCAAAAATAGTTTATATATTCTTTCTTTCTTAAATTCTCCTAGACATCTTTTAAAGATAAAATCAAAACAAATCACAAATCTCTATGTGATAATTAATCCTAAGGATGTTATATCACAAACTTAAAATTGAAAAAAACAATAAAATAAAATCACACCAAATGATTACATATAAATCAGCAACAGTTAAACACTTTCAAATAAATTAATTTTTTATTTTATATTTTGTAGATGGTTAGAAATTTATCCTATGACGTAGTTTTTTTTTTTTGTTTGGATAAATTTAATTAAAGTACTTATCCACTGAAAAGACACGATTGATTGTTGTAATGAATGCAGAGATACATTATCGTTAACATGCGTCACTTCAATCCATGTTTAACCAATAAAAGCTAATATAATACTAAGTTGTTTCACTTCAACAATGTCCTAGTTCTTTTTTATACTTAACTCAATTTTATATACTCTTAAAAACATTATTCATTGATGTATCAATGTATACTGTGCTTAATTCATTGTACTTAACATGTCTCACTCCAACTTGAGGTGACTTGAGATGTACGATTACTAGGGTTTACAATTAAATTATTTTTTAAAATAAAATAAAAATATACATTTTTTAACCAAATTTTCCAGTTAGAATTTCAAATTACTTATTCTATTTAAATATATTGTTACATTTATGTAATTAACAGACATGTCTTTTATAAGGTGTTTTAAAGTTTGATCACAATATTTATATTTATAAAAATATCATAATAATTTATATTATAAAATTGTGTAATTATTTGTGAATATAAAATAAATTTGAAATTACAAATATAATGACAATAAAAAATGACAACATATTTATTTATTTAACAAGTTTGCATTAAAAATAGTTAATAATTTTTTATCAACAAAAATTGTAAAGCTCAATTTAATTTGAATTGAACCACGAAACATAAACATTGTTAATTTGATTTGGATTGGATTTTATATTAAATTAAAATCAAATCAAACTAAATTAAATTTGATTTTTGTGATTGATTTAAATGATTATTTTTACAATAAACACTTCTAGTGATTATAGTAAAGTATCAAATATTTTTTTATTATATTTTATAATTTTTATTATAGTTCCTTGCTTTTGGAATACATGTTTTAAACATTAAAAAATAACGTTTATATATGATACAAATTATAATATTTAATTATCTAAATCCTTATTTGCATCCATGCTTGAAAAGAGGGGTTGTCATATAATATTATCTACTTTATAATCCACTATTTAGAAGGCAACAAAGTTTATACCAACCTAGCTGGATGATATTGTTATTTTAGAAAACTTTTTCTCTTTTTTTTCTCTCATAACTTAAATCCTTTATTTTACTTTGACTTTATGGATAGAGTTTTTCTTAATCAAACATTTACTCGTAACATAAAAAATTATACATAATAATTAGGTTATAAACTTTTACTTAACATATTAGCAATCCAATCATGATTTAATCGGTACTACTAATTTTACTATTTTTTTTGTTATAATTAAAATAATTTATTTTATTTTTATTTTCAATAATTGTTATCTCTCAATCGGAATCAAACATAATTCAATGTGATTTGATTTAGTACTCATCAAAAGACAATTAATATAACTTTGACAATTTTTCACTTAACAATCCTTCCATTAGAAATAAAAAATAATTCGAATGTGACTTAACTTACCGAGTCTCTAAAAAACAATATATATATCTAACAACCATATTCTCCTTAATAAATATCATGATAAAAATTAAACTTTTTTCATTAGCTCAAATAATTCTACTAGAAGATAAATGACACGACCTACAACATTATCATAGTTAACCGTTGTTCTAATAAGAATCAAATATGTTTCAACAATGATTTAGTCCAGCTAATTTATTGTGTAATAATTGAATTAACTTCCAATATTTGTTACCTGTAAAATCTGAAAATCTTTATTATTATATATACTTATAGTTATGTGTTTAATCTTTGAATAATATTTTTGGAGAGCATGTTAAGACATCATAGATCTTCTTCCTATTTGGATTAATTTTTTGAAATTAAAAAATATAAAGTGAGTAAATTTATTTTGAGAAGTATTTTTGGACATTTTTCATAGGTGAGAATTTTTGTTAAGTAAACTATTGATCTAGGTTTACATTAGGATATTATTTTTTTGGGATTATTAAACTAGATAATATTGTTTGTTTTGATTTAAGTTTATTTATTGATTTGAATATAGATATGTTGAATTTTGATATTGAATATTACATTTAGAGAATTTAAATTAATTGAAAAAATTAAATATATAAACTTAAAAACATTAACATCAATATTTAAAAAAAAAAAAGTAGAAGAGAGGATGGGATATTAACATCAATATTTTACTTACCTACATCTTTTAAAATCTCTTGAAATAAATTAACCTTTTAAAGGTAAAAAAAAGATGAGATGATGAAAAATAATGGAAAAAAGAGAGAAATGAAAAGGGAGTGGTGGTTTAAATTATGTTGAGTTGTATAGAGATGAGGTGAATGAAAAATAGAATTGTTTTGGATTGAAGCATGGAAAGAGCAAAGTAGGTGTTACACGAAATAGAATTAGAAGATATGATGGTGTGAATATTGGTGGATGAGTTTGGTGAGAAGAAAGTGACGAGTGTGAGATGTGAGAGGAGAGAGAGAGAGTAAAGAGAAGAAAGGTGGGCTCACAGAACAGCTTGGTTTAGGGTGTCATCCCGTTGTCATTTGCCACTCCAGCCCTGCTTCTCTGGCTGCACTTCACTTTCTCTTTCATTCACCAAAATTCCAGACACAAATCTCAGCCACAACTTTACATCTACATTCACCACTTACCTTTACTCCATGCTTATCAACAATTCAATCCTATTTAAGTTTGCATCCACTTATACATTATGAAATGTTTTATTTTTAATCAATATGAGATATTTAACACATCTATTTCATACTAAAATGGTCTACTAATATGTGAAACTATACACGACAAGAAAGTCATTAAATAGAAACTAATTTTATAGATATATATTTTTTTTATAAAAGCTTTCATGTTAGACATCATTATTCAACCTGACATTTTAGTCAGGCTGACACCTCAAGCAACAACAATCATCTGTCATCATATAAAAAAATTTCATTTTATAAACTAAAAAAGTATTGATATCTAAGATAGTTTATATTATAAATAAAAATTTCTAAAATAATTTCAAAATTAGTATCTGACTATTAGCTACCAAGGTTTTAACTACTGACTACTTATGTATAGAGACTAATTTATAATCTAAAATATTAGTAGTTCAAACTTTGGTAGTTAATTTATATATTAATTTAAAAACTATTTTATAATATTTTATTAATAATAGAAACCTCATTAGATATCAATAATTTTTTAGTCTCTCAATATAGTAACTAATTATTTTTTATCTCTAAATTTGATTACTGTCTAATTTTAATGATTTTCTTGTAGTGATATAAGTGGTATGTTGTTCTAACCTAATTAACCTAAAAAACTTTCGTTAAAATAAACTTTCAATGACTTTGACACCACATTAAAATGTGTATTTTAAGTTTAATTCAACTTTGTATCGTTTTTGTTAGCATATTGGTTTTGGTAAAATTCCCATATTTTTTTGTGTGTTTTTTTTTTTTCTGTTTTTAATAATATTTTTTATGTGATGGTAGATGATTGTTGTTGCTTGAGATGTGAGCCTAACTGAGATGTCAAGTTGCATAATAATATCTAATATAAAAGCTTTTATAAAAAAATAATAATTCAACCTTATGAAATTAGACTCGCATGGATTCAAATTTACACTCACTTATATACTATCAAATTTCATTATTTCTAATTTACCTCAGATCTTCAACATTTTTAGTTTAATTTTACAAAAATAAAACACATTTAAAAAAGTATTTAAACTGAAACAAAATGCGGATTGAAAAAAAAATACAAAAGTCGTGTAAAACTTGTTGTTTATTCAAAATGTTCATCCAAGTTCAATCTATAATGAAGAATAATCACGGGGTGGACTTGACTCTGATTAATAAACAAGAAAAAGAAGCATCCTAAATGATTGATCCAGCCTGTGCTGGGTTCATCTGATCTCATATCTAGCCAGATATGAAATAAATAATGTCCTCAATTCTATAAAAAAAAAATGTTCCTTTCATATTGTTGTTTAATATTCTCTTCATTTACCAAAAGATGGTCAAATGATCACACAATTAAAAAAAATTAAGAGTCTCTTCGTTCTCAATACCATAATTGTACAACTCTAGTTAGTTGTAATTGTCTCGATTAAACCTTATTCAAACATTACATTTGTTTTTAGTGTCTTTTCTGTTGTCTAATTTCAATTTAATATTTAACCAAATTTGTTAATTAACTGTGACATGATAAAGTTATAACTTACGTGTTTGATACATATGCCAATATTACTTATGCATTTTTGGTTTCTCGTGTCAGAAGGACCAAATCTATAAACCAGTCATGTCAATAAATGTGTGTATAAGCTCTCACAGTATTGTTCTGTGATAAGTCATGATGTTTGATAAATGTTTGAAAAATCGAAAAAGAAAATCAAAGTCTCACATTTCTAAATATAAAAAAATAGTTAACTAATCAAAGCTTAAAAAATCTGATGCATAATTCATTGTCATTTTCTTAGGAGAGGCATGAATTAAATCTTAACCGATGCAAAACATATATGTAAGGAATAGTTGTAGTGATGTAATAAATGTTTGTTTATGACTGGTGCTTAAATTCAAAAAAATTGGACGGAAAGCGCACACGAGTTTACTTTAAAATATTCAATAAATGTTTTTAAAAGTAATTATATTTTTTTAATAATATTGTAGAAATTTTTTTTTTAATTATTATAACAATATTTTAAATAATTTATTTATTTTCTATTCCTTATTCATTTAAACAGGTGAAGCTTTTTTTTTCATTCAATCATATATATGTTTTTTATATTCAAATATTATGATAAATTCTTCCTTTAACTTTATATATATATATATATTACTGCACGTTTATATATATATTTTTAATTTTAATAATATTCTTTTAAGTATAATGAAGAATGGTGTGTTTTTTATTTTTATTTTTAAGTGATCTTAGTTCTTTGTGATTTGTGATTAGTGATGGGTGTATTTTCTTTTAGGGTTTGTTATTTTTAAAGTTATAAAATTTAGAAAAAAAAGTATAAAATTAAAAAAAAAATATTTTCACATTAGAGAACATTTAATAAAACGAATTTTCTCGTCAACTAATATTGTGGCTGTTGAAAAAAAATAAAAGTATTAAAACTAGAAAGGAGATTTGAGATGAGTGAATATAATTAATGTTATTTATTTAAAAGATAAAATTATGCTTTATTTAAAAAAGTTTTGAAAATTAAAACTATTTTTTATAATTAATATAACATTAAGGTGGAGAACTTGACATAAATAGTTGTACTGCCGTAATAAATGGTTTGTCTACGACTCTGCTTAAATTCAAAAAATTTGGACGGAAAGTGCTCGAGTTTACTTTAAAATAAATAATCAATAAATGCTATTAAAAGTAATGATTATTTTTTGAAAATAATATAGTAAAAAGTATTTTAATCAGGATAAAAATATTTTTTTATATACAATCCTCTTTTTTTTCTACTCCTTATTCCATTCCCTTAGACACGTGAAGTTTTTTTGCAAATTATATTTTTTTTAATAAGTAGAACAATATTTTAAATTATTTATTTATTTATTTTTTATTCCTTATTCCATTCATTTAAACAAGTGAAGTTTTTTTCATTCAACCATATATATGTTTTCTCTATTCAAATATTATGAATAATTTGTTTATTCCCACATTAAAAAAAAATCCTGGATTCGTCATTGAGCGCGAGAGAAATTTTTAGGTAAACAACATGTACCTATTTTACAATTTTTTTTAAACCCCTTTATAAGAGTAAATTAAATATTTCATTAAAGTTAAGAAAACCAATTAGTATAGTCAAATAATTCATATAGAAAGTTTGAATTGAAAACTATATCAGAAATACATTGGTAATTACAGTGAAAGGCATCAATAATATTTTTTAATAAAAATATTATATTATGAATTATTTAACCGGTGCGGAATTAGCATTTTGTTTTTCTTTTAATATATTTGATTCATTTACTGGTTTAACTGCTAAAAAAAATTATTAACATTAATTTACTGGTTTAGTTTTTTTATTAGATATGCAAGTGAAATTTTTATATATGTTTCATATATATTGTAACAGGGATAAAAATAACGAAAAGAACAATTACCAATTACTTTATTATAAAAAAACATGTATTATATTTGTTAGTTTCTACATGAAAAAAAAAAACCTTAGGGAAAAAACAAAAAGAATAATTCGTGAATATATGGGTTGAGAATTAGGATAGGCTCAGATAGTTTATTCAAACTAACCAAATGATTATAGGTGAAGGCTATAATTTTTAATTGGTTTTTAAGTCAATATATTAACAAAGAACATTAAATACATTTTTAAATGCTCATAACTAAATAAAATAAACTTGTGTATTAATATAAAAAAAATATTTATTTTCATCACCTAATTAATTCACAGAACTAAAAGACTTTTCAACAATCATGAAGTGATGAGAATGAAAAACCACCCCGTCAGTTACTTCAGAAAACTTGTGACTACAGATCCACTTTGACTCTATATTTACCGAGCAGTAATATATTTTATTTTATTTTCTTGAGATCTTCATTTTCACTGAAGAATTGGATTTCAGAGAAAAATAGACTAACTTAATTATTATTATAATAAATAAATAGTTTAATATTGGAATCTGTGAGTAGTGTTTATTGAATGATTATTTAAGTAAAAGAATTGACTTGTGATTTTTGTTGGTGTGCATAACGTTTAGTCCAGGGTAACAGTATCTATGTAGATTCTTATGATGGCAGGCATTAATAAATTATAGCGTATATTATTAAGGAGAATTATTATGATGACAGAACAGAAGCAAGCATGCACCAATCCTCGTATTGTGATCGAGTCGTATTCCCGCGAAAACAGCCAAAAAAGTGAGAGGAAAAAAAAAAGAAAAAGAGAAGATCTCCAACACAGTGTTTTAAACCTCGAAGCCGACACCCATATTTGTATTCCACAAAGGTAGAGATGTTTCTGCAGTTGTGTCTCTGAAACAACCACCACAACTATTCTCTCTTACTGTCAAACTTTCTTCTTCTTCTTCTTCTTCTTCAATGGATCCTTGTCCCTTCGTGCGTCTCATCGTCGAATCTCTCGCTCTCAAACTTCCCTCTCCGACCAAACCACCTCCACTCTCCGGGGTGCACCCCTCCACCACCCCATGCTTCTGCAAAATCCGCATCAACACTTTCCCCACCCACACAGCCCTCCTCCCTCTCTCCGCCTCGCCCTCCGCCCCCGACACCACCACCTCCGCCCCAGCATTCCACCTCGACCCCGCCGCCCTCCGCCGCCTCTCCGGAAAGCCCCTCAGCCTCGTCCTCTCCGTGTACAACGGCCCAATGGGCCGCTCCTGCTGGGTGCGCGGCGCCAAGCTGTTGGGCTGCGTTCATTTCACCGTTAACCTCTCCACTGCCCTCTCTCACTCCAACACCTTCCACAACGGCTGGCTCAACCTCGCCGGGCCCCACAGTAGAAACAAATCCTCGGCCCAGCTTCACCTCATCGTCCGGTCCGAACCGGACCCCCGGTTCGTCTTTCAATTCGGCGGCGAACCGGAATGCAGTCCGGTCGTTTACCAGATTCAGGGAAACATACGACAACCCGTTTTCAGTTGCAAGTTCAGCGCCGATCGCAACTACAGATCCCGGTGAGTCACTCACTCACTCACTCACTCACTCTCCTCTGCGCATATTTACCTTACCTTCACTCAATCTGCTAAAGTGCGCTATCTGTTAAATTTTAATGTATATTTGATTGAGTGATATTATTGAATTATGCAGATGAAATTATAGAAGTAAATTGTTGGAGTGCAATGTGTGATTTTGGGTTTAGGTAAGGTTTATTAGGCATGTGGGGTGTTTGGTTGGGCCAAGCCTTGTTCAACTGAATTCATTTTCGTGTTCCTTTCCTTGTTGGTGGATATCATTACCTACTGTTGTTTCTTTCTTTTTCGCCTGAAAAAAACGTGAAAAGTGACAGTGCTGCTGCGATGTTTTCCTTCTCATCTGTCGTTTTCCATTGGCTGGATCGTAATTCCAATTTTCCAAACGGTCTGTCGTTGACGTTACAGTTTTCACGTTCAGACACTGTTTTCCTTCACAACTTTTATAATTTCCCATTTCTCAGAAGAATTGGTTTTTAACCTTTAACCCTTTTGGTTTAATTTTCAAATTTTATGATAATTAACTTTAGGATTACGAAAAAAGACAATCTTAAGTGAGACGACTTAGTGAAGACTAACTGCCTCCCCCTCTTGAAACATTAATATCTCATGATTTTAACCAAACTCTCAGTGCCTTTTCTTTTCTCAATTACTGGTTTTCGTGCAATTCAAGAATCCATTGCTCAAATTTATTTTGCACTTTTTTTCCTTTTCGCATATACTACCACTTCAACTTTTGGTCCTCCACCTTTTTCTTTTACCCTTCAAATGAAAAGCCCACATCCTAGACTACCACAACTAAATAATTCCGTTTAAGGGCCAATAAATCAGTAAATGGGAATTCTATAGTAACTGCTACTTCATGCCCATGTTCGGTAAAGCAGAGGAGTTAACACCATCCAATCTAGTACGAAAAGTGAAAACATATTCTACCTAGGATTCCATCTCATGTGAAAGCCACTACACAGCAGTCACAGTATCTTGTTGATTACAAGCTCATTAAAAATTACCTGTCACTGTTTCTCAATTTCGTTGTGTTTGTTATCCAATAATTATACTTACCCACTCATTTTCACTTTATTCTCTTTCAATGTCTCTCTTCCTTTAAGCTTACACTGTCTTCCCTGAGTCTACATACATTTTTAATGAGAAAAAAATAATCTTTGCACGACAGATATTTTCAATGTATGAAAAATAATTGATGAGTAGAAATTGGTCTCTTTGAAGAGGAGCTAAAAGAAGTTGACTTTTGTTTCCCCATTTGAAAACTCAGGTCTCTTCCATCAGATTTTTCAAGCAATGGAAATGGGTGGAGAAGATCCTCCACAGGTGACAGAGAGCGCCAGGGGAAGGAGAGAAAGGGTTGGATGATAATGATTCACGATCTCTCAGGCTCACCTGTTGCTGCAGCATCAATGGTGACACCATTTGTCCCATCTCCCGGCTCAGATCGCGTGTCCCGTTCCAACCCCGGAGCCTGGCTGATCCTCCGGCCCAACGGAGCCTCAGTGAGTAGCTGGAAGCCATGGGGTCGGCTCGAGGCGTGGCGAGAAAGAGGCCCTGTGGATGGGTTGGGGTACAAGGTTGAGCTTTTCTCTGACAGTGGACCAGCCAACAGAGTACCCATCGCTGAAGGCACAGTGAGTGTGAAAAAGGGTGGCCAGTTCTGCATTGATTACAAGGTGATGAAGGATGCAGGGTTGGGTTGGAGGTTGCCAGGGGAAGAAGGGTTTGTGATGGGTTCATCTGTGGACGGTGAAGGCAAAGTTAGCAAGCCTGTTGTGCAAGTTGGTGCACAGCATATCACGTGCATGGCTGATGCTGCACTCTTCATTGCGCTCTCTGCTGCAATCGATCTCAGCATGGATGCATGCACACTTTTCTCACATAAACTTAGAAAGGAGCTCTGCCACCACGAACAAAATTCCCTATCATAGCCTTCCCACCCCTGAAAATCAAAGACCAATCTCTCCAAATACCAAAACCCAGAATTTGGTCTTTTTAACAGATGCTGTTTTATAGATAAAGATCAAATCTTTCACCATATACTTGAAAACCAAGACATTACTTTATCTTCCAAATATAATGAGAGCATGCATTCTGTAGAAGTGGGTTATTTTGGTATGAGCAGGTATATGTAGATTGAATCCAAAATTTCACCCCTCCTCGTGATTTTGTCTCAGGGATATATACCATGAATATTCTTTTTGCCTTCATCTGGGAGTGCTTGAAGCTTTAGATGATTTGGGTGTTAATGTTCTGAGGCCTACCTCTACAATTTGTTTCGTGTTTCTATTGAGAGTGTTGGAAAAAGATATCGCAAGCAGTTGCTGTAGTACCTTGAAGTTGGGTTTTTCTTCAGCAGCTAACATTATAGGGGTGTGATTTAACAGCTGAACACATTGTCTGGTTATTGGGTGTATAGATCTCAACGGAAGATTTGAAATGTACAAAGATATTAAATGCACATGTCTATTCATAAATATTTCAATGCAAATTTCTGTTTATGATTCCATCTCTTCTCTATCTCACATATTAAATGCTTATGATATTTTATTTAGTTATTTATCTTTAACATATTAATTTATCTTCCTTATTTCCACAAAATATAGATTGTTTGAGTTAATTTCAGGAAATATTTTTTATACTTACAAAATAATATATTATTAATAATAATAAATCTATTAGGAGTGATCTTGAAAACCCATCCACATCAAGTCTTATTCCAATAAAATAGATTGAATCTAAACATGTGATTCATTTTAATTAAATTAAATCTAAAAAAATCTAATTTATAGAAAGGTCGACGAGAAGGAATAACTTTGGTATATTTTTAAAGAGATCTTTAATGTAGATAAATCTTTCTAAGATTATTTTTTTAAGATCGATTATAACTAACATTTTCTATAATATAGAATAAACATTTATCATATTTGAATTATAATATGAAATGTTTAAGATCACATACTTTTATGATGTGTTTGTTAAAGTCTAAATTGGTGAAACAAAGATAATTACATAAAATATTTTGCATCTCTTGCTGTTAGAAGAAACATTTGCATTTGTCATGATCTAATGTTAAAACAAATTTATATTTTAACATTTTATTGTGAAGAAACTTAATCAAAATAATTTCGTATTTAATAAACTTTTCTCTGACACAACTCAATTAATACTCCAACAAAAAAAAAAAAATACAAAATAACAAATCAATAAATTTCAAAACATATTTCTTTATATAATTTAGTTATATTTACCTATTCTAACATATATTACAAGTCTAATACAAGCTATTTGTACTATCAAAATCACAAACTTATTAACTAATCAAAATTAATATACACTACAAGAAAATAATAATTAAATTTAGATATTATTTTAAAAACTAAAAAAATATTAATTTCTACTATTAATAAAAATTTATAAAATGATTTTTAAATTGATATCTAAACTAACTAACAAGATTTTAACTACTAATATTTTAGATTATAAATTAACCTATAAAAAACTAATAGAAACTAATATAAAATTTAAAATAATTAATAGCTAAAATCTTTGATAACTAATAATTAAATACAAATTTAGTAATTTTTTATAATGATATTATATCAACTATAAATATTTCAAATATTTTACAGCATGTAATTTAATATTATTTTAAAAATAAATTCAAACAATATTAAATCTACTTTAAGTCATCCTACTTAAGAGTTTTTTTCATTTCCAAGAAGAAAAAAAAAGTTTACCAACCAAACGTTGACAATAGAAAAACATTTTCATCTTATTAAAATTCAAATTTAAGACTACTAAGTACTGAATTAAAACAATTATAAATCAGTTTATCTAACCAAAGGTCACATTAGAAAACAAATTCACTCAATTCGTCAATAACTTTTTTTGTTATATATTGAAATTATTATTTAAATTTCGTAACAGTCAATCCTTCCAAACTTGAAAAAAAATCCAATTCAGCATGTAATAAATATTTCCATATTTCTTTAATAACCATACAATTCATGAATGAGGGAATGTTTTGAAACATCATTCCATTAAGTTTATGTCAATCCTTGGCGAGAGAAGCTTTCACTTCACTGGGAAGTTTCGAATGTATAATTTTACCTAAAACAAACACATTAGCATGTATCAAATTACAACTATTTTTTTATATTAAAATATAGATTACAAATAAAAAGAATTTATATAATTATAAATTAATATCGTTTATTGTTCAATTGTTAAAGTAATATTTTATTAGTTTTTTTTTACAAAGATCACTTCCAAGGCTCTTTAAACAAAAATATAATTATTTAATAAAAAATTACTTAAACTGTTTTACCTTCAAATTAATTTTACAATATTTTTCTAAAATCATAAAAAATATTATTTTAGTGTAATTTTTTAGGGTTTAGGGAGAATGCACCCATCAATTTTTTAATTATATATATATATATAATATTTTTGTTACTATTTAAAAAATACATTTATTTTATATTATTTGAGAATAAGAGATTAATTCTTAATATTTTCTCATTCATCAACCATATACAAGGATTATACACTATTTTGATAATTTAAATTTTGAGATATATTTATAAGTTACTTTCAATAAATATTATTGTTCCTATTAGGAAGATGAACCTAAAGAACTGTTAACAGACTTGAGCTTCCTTCTCGTCTTAACGCTACTCTTTCCGCTTTCAATTTTTATTACAAACATTTTTTTTTAGTAAAGTGTGAATTAATGATTGTTATTTATAATTAAAAATCATTAAAAGACAGTTAAAACCGTATTTTCTTTTTTAATTTATTTATTTAATTTTGCTCCGAGACGAAGGCATCGGGCTCCATCCCTAATCATTTTCTAATAAACCAAACCATTTCAGATTAAGCATTTATATATTGAGATGATTATATTTAGAGGTAAGGGTTATTGTTGACTCGAGATTTTTATATGGTACAATTTTATCTCAATTAATAAAATAATATATTTTTTTAAATTATTAAAGTAAGTCGTGTCAAGAATGAAGTACAACTTCCCTATAATAAAATTTTAACTAAAATTATGTTAAGATGAAAGTACTTATCTATTTTAATAATTTTTTAAAATTTTATCAATTTCAATAATTAATAGATAAAATTGTATCAGATTAAAAAATTCAGGATCATTGGCATGTTTAGTGTGGTGAATGGCTGGGGCAATTGTGGTTTCCATTGTCCAGGATCCACAGTTCAAAATAGTTGCAAGTTATGTCTTCATTATTAAGGCAACTTATGAAGAAAATTACATATATTCTTTCCATACCAAAATGTGTTAAGATGCCTTTTATCTACTGAATTTGTTTTTCCCTTTGAAATATTAAGAGCGTCAAACCTACAGTGAAACCTCTGCAACTTGTTTCTGCGACAACGATTGACTGATTGAATATGATCAATTGATCCCTTAAAAAACTTTACATAATCCAGAATATGTCATATGCTGGGGCAGTTTCAATTCAAGGAATTTTTTACATGAATTTTCTTGCTTTACATGATATTAGTTATTGGCCTCAAGATTTTTAGTGATAGTGGTTTTGTCATGGGATCCATGCTACAGATAAAACTTAAAATTGACCAGTTACAACATACAAAAATGCCTAAGCTATTAGGTTATCTGAATAATAATAATAGTTAATAGCTAAAGAGAACAACAGGACCAAATGAATGTAGCATTTTGGACATGTGGAAGGTAAAAGAAATATTAACGTAACTTGCATGATGATGCAGGTGACTTGTGAATCTGGTTTAAGTGTGGTGTGAAGATTCAGTAGTCAGAAAACAAGCAATGAAACAGGAGGTTTGTGATATTTATGGGGAGAAAAAATGTAGCAGAATACTGAATACACAATCTGAAAAAACCCGTGATGGTTGTACACATTGTGGTGGTAACCAAATCAAGGAAGCATGCCACGTGACATATAAATTATCTTGTTTGTTAACACCATCATAGAAGTTTCTCAACTCTGGTTGCCCACAAAATCAAGGCAAATCTTATCCGTGCGGGCCAAGTATAATAATAAGATACTAACACGTATACTGAAACCACCAAGAATAAGATTAGCAGGGTTTGATTATGAATTAACTTGGTAGCATTAATTAAGGTAAAAGCCTCGACCAACCTGCATCAGGGAGAAGAGGAATGTGAATTTGCGTGGTTAGACAAAGTTGCAGCCAGAGTTGCACAAACAAGAGGCTTTGGAGCAGGGATTCTAAGACAATTGAGACTGCCACCAGGGATCCCAGAACACTCTGGTTGTGGTCTTTGCATGTTCCTTCCAGGGATACAGTTATCCGAGAAATCAAACCCCACATTGAATAGCCTTGAACATTCCTGGCTCAGCCCAGAGAAGAAATTGTGAGCAACAGTTAGATTTAATAGGCTTCTCAAGGAGCACACCACATCAGATAATTCCCCTGAGAGCTTGTTATTGGCCAAATTGAGAACCTCTATATCCTGCAAGCAATTCATTGTGTCAGGCAAATGGCCCATCAGAGAGTTGAAACTCACATCCAACACTTGCATCTGTGTGAAGATCCCAACTCCTTGAGGAATGCAACCTGTTAACTGGTTGTTAAGGAAGAGAATCTCCTTTAGTCTTGAACTCATGAAGCCAAAGCTAAAAGGGATGTTTCCACTCAACTTGTTGTTGGCCAAGTTGATGACTGAGGCAGGTGAATTTCCCAGATTCTCTGGGATTTCACCTCCAAAATTGTTGTTGTTGAGGAATATTGCATCGAGTCTCTTGTTGAAGAGTTCATCAGGAAGTTGCCCTGAGAAGTTGTTGTATCTGAGGTCCAAGTAGACGAGGCTTGGCATGGAGAGAGTGGCAGTGGGAAAAGGTCCTGAGAGTTGGTTGTTGCTGAGGTCCAACTCTTGGAGGGAAGTGAGGTCTCTGAATGAGTCAGGAACTGAGCCAGAAAGCCTGTTGGTGTTGAGATGGAAAAGAGTGATATCTGATAGCAAAGAGAGCTCTTTGACAAGAGTCCCTTTGAGATTTGCATGGTTGAGATCTATTCCAGCAACAACAGAAGACTCGGTTGATGCTGTTGTGGCAATTCCATTGTCGTCCTGAGAATTCGAGCAGAAGACACCTTTGTAGGAACACACATTGGGACCAACCCAAGTGTCCAAAATCTTCAAAGGGTCATCACTGATGGCAGATTTCCAAGCCTGGAGGGCCGTGAAAGCATTGTTGAGGTTTGGCACTGAGGATCCAGAGGGTCCTGGGGTGCTACCACCACTACCCCCATTGCCAATACCAATGCCAACACCTATGCCACCTCTTCCACCAACACCCACACCCACACTAATGGCCCCTTTTGCTGCATTTGAATGGAGCAGGAGGAGAAGAAGGTGGAAAGTGAGGATCCAGGTGTTCTCCATTTGGAGCTGAAGATACCAGGATAACTGTTTGATGGATGAAGGCTTTTGAGGTTGTCCAAATAAAGTTGCTACATTCAAGGGAGAAGAGAGGGTGGTACACTAATGGGGTCTTCATTCACCATTTTCTTTTGGAATGACTCATAACTCACTTAAATCCTTCAATTAAGTTATTTTTATTATTTTATCACAGTGTCTTTTTCCCACTTCTTGCTCTTCTTTCTCTATGGTGTGAAAAGTGGTGCTAAAGTTCTTGGTGATTAGATTATAAAATTTGAGCTCAGCTTTGAATAAGCACAGAGGATGCTGACTTCTGTTGGCTTAATATCTGTGGTTACCTTTCTCCTCAAACAGCTTCCAATAAAAATAATTTAGAATACAATCACTTGGTAAAATGGTTGCAATTTTGCAATTAATTAACTAACTAAAATGGAATGTATTTATTCAAACTTAAGGCATCTGATTAAATTAGGAGAACTCATGACCAAACATAAAATATATCTATTATTTTAAGAAACAAATAGGGTGTAGTGTACATGTTAGGTTAATTACTAGCTTACAAATTTAATGAAAAGCTGGTATGTTGCGCAGACATAACCATCAATGTAATGTTACGGCTAGGCTACACTTTCCATTTAAGTTTGAGATGGAGATAGCCATAAAGATTAACAGAGTTTAGTAGTGTCTATAACGGGATATTAATACAACAAATATAACAGCCTGTGTTTGCTTCTGCAGTGATCAATGCAGTTTTGGTTACTGTCATCAGTCATCAAAAGAGGGGCAAAATTAAAGCTGCATCACTCTAGACAGCAAAGTAAGTATAAACATTGGTCACAATATATCTCTTTTGTACCACAACTTAAGTTTTGTTATTAACTACTGAGTAATTCTATATTTTAATTTTCTCACAAATTGTATCATTATATGACCTTTATTTTCTTTAATGTGTGATGTGTTCTAAACAAATGAAGAAATTAATCATTTAAGGGTAAAAAAAACCAAGAGGGTTACCAATAAACTAGGCAAAAAGATGTATGAAAAACAAGGGCAAATCAATATCATCATGAGTATTGATTAATCTGTTTCTTCACACTTGACTTAGTTGAACTAGAAAAAGAGGCCAAGACCAGAGTCCTCTTTGATAACTTGCAGAACAAAACAAATGATTCTCTATGACCCTATGACATAATTAATACATCACATAGGTTTGGTTAAGTTAGTTCACATCGAGGGGTGGAGTCCTTCAGATTTGCATCATCAATTAGGAGAAAAAGCAAAGCAAAGAAACACAAAGATTTGTCCTTGTAGTTGTAGCAGCAGGTCTGGTAGAGGGAATTGAAGTTGCGATTAATGGTAGGCAGATGGTAGCTACCAGCCAACGGTCGTGAAAAGTTGTCTCTTAATTTCTAGCTCTTAACTTTCCAATCATAATGTGTTATTCTTTAAAAACATCCTCATGATGAATCAAAAACTTATAAAAGGAAAAGACTTAAAATAATCAAAATCATTTTACACAACGCGTGCTCTGTGAAACATCCACAACCACATGCTACAATACTAATTATTGGTGTGAAAGAATTCGGGCAGGGTTGATTCAAAGTGGAGGGTATGTTTTTTGTTGAATTCTATATTGAGCTGAAATATGAACAGTTCAACAAAAGTTAGTGGGATGCGCAGTTCAGTTCCCTTGCCTAAAAAATGGGAGAACAGTCCATAAATTAATGATTAGAAAAAAGTGATCTTGCATGTCATAAATTCCATATCTTATAACATTGTAGCTAATGTGATTTTTTTTTATAGAAAATTATGTTGTATTGAAAAGGGCAAGGCTCTATTTCACTCACTTTGAAAAAACTTATATACCAAATATGTTTTTATATTAGTAGGATTTGCATGACTGAGTCCATGACTCGATATCCGATTCAAGCCAATCGATATCCGATTCAAGCCAATCGACACAGTAACACCATTATGCATAAATAGGATTAACGAGACTAATCAGTTATCAAACAACTAGGTAATATACTCCTAAACATGATCCAACTCTCTAATTCGGCCCAATAACAAAGGGTTCATGATAAACATATAAATAGGCACAGATTTCAAAAATCAGGTACGTTGTCATACAGTATTAATAACACCAAGTGTTAAATACCGAATTCTCACTTGAGTCGGAGTGCCTTTTGCAACTTCTATCCGAATTTGGAGTTCACGGAAACCAGAGGTAAAGTAACAAAGGAGGAGTAAGGAGCTCATTTTGAGAGGAAGGGAGGAAGTGCATACCGACCGATCGAGGAGTAGTCCGAATCGTTCTCTTGGTTTCAACCCTATTATCCTATTACTTCTAGAATGAATAATGGGAGTTGGAGTCGTTGCATACATGAATTAAGGCATGAAACACACATTATAAATATTCTTTTTCCTAAAAATTTATCAGAATCCGAACTTTGAAGCATTAAAGCATAGAAGACAGCTAGTTTCCATGTGAATGACGATCCTGGTGTGAAAAGGGTGAGCATAGAAGAGCGCACACCATTTTTGAAGACTAATGGAACAGCTAGTTTCCAAGTTCTATGGTTGGGCATGGTCATGGAGTATTGTTCCACTTCAGAAAAAGGAGAAAAAGAGAAAGATTCCTCTTCCCAATTCTCCATCCACTCGACTGCATAAAAGGAAGTTTGAGTAAGTAGTTGCGTTTTCAAAACGTAGCCACCAAGCTTATAGTAGCAGTAAATTTTATAACGATGATGCCACCTACCAAGGTAAGACTAGTGTAATGCATATGCGTGTTCTTAAGTTAGGTATTCATCCCCTTAAACCATTCTAAACCTTACTTGAAGGAATTAAACAAATGAGAAACTGATAGTGACACTACTCCAAAAATAACATTAAACTTGGCTAAAGTCTCCAGGGTTGTTTATTGCAAATAAATGACCCTAAGTAACGCAAGAATATTTGGCCTCTGTTTGTGGACTCTGCTCACTCTAGCCAAAGACAAACTTCCATATGCTGTAACATGGATGTGATTAGACAAAAAAGTTTAGTTCTTTAGTTAGATGTGATGTTCTAATCAAAATTAAATGAAGTTTCATTTTCCCAATTTTCTCATTAAAAATTTATGTTAAAGGTTAGTGCAGTGGTGTGAGTCAGATGATCTTGTAATTCTCTATGTTCTACCGCTTAGTTTGATTACATAAAGATAAAACGGAATACACGATAAATCAGTTAATATCATTTTTATGACTACGTATATTAATTATGATTACGGTTCATCAATGATAGAGTCTATTACAATGGTATCCATAAGCATATAAAATAAAATAAATATAAATCATTATTACATATATTAACAACACCCAAAATACTGAATAGTTACTTAAGAGTCGAATAATCTATTACATATACACTTGTCGTCAATCGAGAAGAAGGAGATGAAGAAAAACGTAACCGAGAGGAATCAATTTTCTAAGAAAAAAAAAATTATGTGGTGAGGTGGACCATCTTTAATCCTTGGAAAGGATTTGTTGGGTTAGTTGGTTTGGTTGCATAAATGTTGTTTTGCTTCCGCTTTACGTTTCCTCCCTCGCCTCTTTTATCTGATCAGAATATTGGTGCCCAGCATTTTCTATGATTGTATGATTGTAGGATTAGGACGTGCAAGGAAATGGTAGACAAATACTTCAATGTGAGAACTTTGGTTAAAACAAATAATGAATGAAAACTTGTTATAATTATAGATGTAAAAAATTAAAAATAAAATCATCGTTGTATTTTTTTAATAATAAAATTTCACTTTTCATTATTTAAACTATGTGGTCACATTTTTTCTTATATAAGTTAGAATTAATTGTTAAAAAAAAGTATTCAGTTTTTTTACTACTCACATTAAATTCTTTTCTTAAGTTTTACTACTGTCATGAAAAGAACAAACTATTCCTGTTTTGTAGTTTCATTTCTCACTCTCACATTCACTTGTATTACAGGGCAAGGAAGGTAAGGTGGGTGATGTTACAAGGGAAATTAATTGCTATCATTAACTCCAACTTTTTAATTTTTATTATTTAAAAAAACTACCCACGGAAATTAAAAGTAATTTTAGTTTATAATCATAATAATAAATAATAATTATTGATAAAAAAATCATATGTATTCCTTTTATATAATTATTATAACATTATCAAAATTAATAAAAAAAATATTTTTTAATTGTTTTTTATTTACATAAATTTTTATAATTCCAATAAAAAAATTTAATGACCTTTATTATATTAATTATTTGTTATTATTTTTAAAAAAATGAAGTTTAACATAATGTAAATAAGTTTTTCTTGTATTATAAAAAAATTAACGCAACACAAACAATTTTCAATTATATTAATTATAATAAAAAAAATTGTTTCATCTGAAGTATTTTTTTAACTAAATAAATATTATAGACATAATTTTGTTTTCTGACTTTGGTTGGACAGTGTAAATAGTAACTTGGGGGTACCAATAGCAGGGCCCAAGTACATGTACATTGGATCGATTTAAGCTTTTAACCCAATCATTTCTTTGGTTAGACTCGGATATTCATTTTGTGTTTGGTCGCATTTTTAAAGAAAATAGATAAACAGGATTTCATTCTTTTATTTAATTTATAATTGAGATGCCCAAATAGGCTTAATTTTTTTTTAATATTTTTCACAATTAGCCAATGAAGCAATCAAATAAATATTCAAAATAAACCATCAATTCATTCATGATTCAATGAATAATTAACTAACAATCTCCTTTCCTACTTCTTTTTATATCAACATGTATCCAGAAAACAATACAATATCAAACCATTAATATAAAAAGTATAATATAGGAATATTAACCCGTGATAAGCTAAAGTCCCAAGTTCAGAAAATAAGGTGCAAGCATAATTTTCTTTAGATTCTTCCAGCACAGTCTAAAATTAAAGAAAATGTAAGTTTCATTTAATTTTCTCTTATCTATAATAATATATAAAGCGTACTCCTCACTATGATATACACAAATTATTTTTCTTTTAATAATATTTTAGTCATAATACAAAATTTAAAATAAATAAAAATATCAATGTAAAGAATAAATAAAAAACTAAAATAAAGTATAATAAACTAGACGAAAAAGACTCTTATAATATTATGATGATTAACTCTAAATCATGTTATGATACGAAGAGTTCAGACCAATGATGTTATTATGTTATTATCGAATAGAAAAGAGTAAAATACTGTCTCCTAAAAATAGTTTAATAATGTTGTAATAGATCGTTTAATACAAACATTTATTGTTGTTTATACTTAATTGTCTTAACGATTTATTATTATTATTCTCTTATGGTGAAATTCCAACTTTTGTGGGCATTATTGGGATTGGAAACAATTTTAATTAAGGAAAGTTATTTCAAACTACAATTGTCAATAGTTAATTAATTGTTTGTTTATTTAGATTAAATGAGATAGATTTTGATAATTGCTAGAGCTTTTGAACTAGGTAGTAACTTACAAGGGTCAAAATGAGCATTATTGACTATTTTGAGTCATTTATGTTTTCCTTAAGTATAACTCTATGCTTTGAACTTGTTAAAATATTTATTTTGGCTTAAATTTGTTTTGGGTGAGTTATGAGCTATTAAGTATAAATTGTTATTTTCTACATATGTTGCTTGAGTGTCAAATTGTTGCTCAATGAATGCTTGATCGAAGACTTTAACTTATAGCGAATAGAAAAATTGTTTGAGTGACTAGTTGGGTATTTAAGTGATCACTCTTATCACTTAAGTTAGGAGGGAAATCCTAAAGATGGAAAAAGAAATTATTTCCTCCTCTTTGGAAGTGTCTAGATCAAGTCATGGAATCCTGAGGTTTCGTGAGTCTCTAGTCATATTGTAGCTTGACTGATTAGAAACCTAAAAGCAAATTAAGTTTTAATTAAATTTATTACTTAACAAGATGTTAAAGAGATAGATGCTCTTACTCAAGCAACACCACACAATTTGAGCAAGAAGCTTTCAATGACATACTTTTTTATATTTTTGAAAATGTAAGTCATCATTAAATAAACATATTAAAACGTAATAATAATACAATGTTATATTATATAAATTTGATAATTATGTATGATATAGAATTATGTTTTGTTTGAGATGAAGTTACTTACATGGGATGATATGATAACTATTAGTTGTATACATATAAGTATGTATGAATTTCTATATTCAACAAAGATTTTTTTATATTCAACAAAGATCATCTTACTATATCAATAATCTAAATAATGCAAATTAAGACATCATATGATATGATGATAAATTAAAAAAGAATTATTGCATATTAAAACATTTTTAGATGTTTGAAATCTATGTTACAACAATCATTCCTTATTTTTGTGCTTAAATCCATTCTAAATATTTATTACGTATAGATTGAATAATTTTATATGCGTGGTAATTGTAATTAAACTAATTGTGACAATACTTATCTCATGAAGAAAAGCAATATCATCTAATGAAAGAAAAGATATTTTTTTTTATATATAATATGAAAATCAACACTACAAAAAAATAATTAAATAAAAACTAATTTAAAAAAAAAGTTAGTTACTATAATGATTAAATTATAAACTATTTTAGAAAAAAAATTATAAATTTTTGATTAGTTTTTATTATTGATAAATAGTTTCTAAATTAATATTTAATCAGTTACCAAAGTTTTAACTACCAATTATTTAGATTCTAAATTTGGTAGCAAAAAACTTGGTAGCTAATTAGATACTAATTTATAAATTATTTAGCAATAATAGAAACTAATAATTTTTGTAGTCTCTATAATGATCTCTAATTTAGTCATTATAACACCTAATTATTTTTTGTCTCTAAAATTAATTTTTATTTAATTATTATTTTTAATATACTTTTTATTTATGAATATTATATTAACCATGAAAATTCGAATTATATCGATCTTAATCTATTTATCAGCATCAAAATTAACCATACTCAGTTTTTGAAAATAAACAAGCAATAACTTATATTTTTTTTTATCAACAAGATAAATAAAAAAATATGTAAGTATTTGAGATACTCCAAGCTATATAGAAAGAAGCAAAATTTATGTGTCAATTATATTTTTTTGAGAGATTCTATATCAATTATAATAAAACTATATTTATCTAACAAGTAGACATATAAATATATTAAAAAAATCAAATACTGTTTTATTTTGAATTAGTGAAGATCCTTCTTCTTTTGTTCCTTTTTAACTGGATGATCCTGTGGGGTCCCTAGACTCTTTGTCCTGCATGCTACTGAAGTTTCCTTTGATTTGTTGGGTTACTGAGAATAATAATAAAAAATGAGTGAGTCTTATCCACTAAAAATGCAATTTCGCATATCAATCTCTTTAGATAATGAATATAACACTGATAGCTATGTCGTATATCAAATTTATACTTTAGTCCATATAGTACTTTTTTAAACCATTACCACCAATTGCATCTTTTAGTCGACCATATATAAATATAAATTATGTAAAACAAATTTATACTATTCAAGTATTGTTCTGTTAAGAGTTTTTGTGGAGTTTTAAAAACCCTAATTAGAACACCATTTATTATTAGGAGTTGAGATCAAATATTATTTATATACTGATTTTTCTTCCAATTTATCGAAATGTTTTTTAAAGATAAAGACATGATAAAATATTAACCTCCAAAACAAATAATATATCGAATCGGTGATTGATTTTAATGATGTTATCTCTTGAACTTGAGGTCCAAACGATTTTTTATTTGTGTCACTTTGTCCTTTAAATGAGACATGACACTATAAGAAAATCATGAGATAGAAACCAATTTTTAGGTATCAAAATAATTAGTTACAATAACAACTAAATTAGAGATCATTTTAGAAACTTAAAAAAAAAAAAGTTTATAAATTAATTTATATTATTGTTAAATAGTTTCTAAATTGATATCTAATTAGAAACCAAAATTTTTGCTACCAAATTTAGAAAGGTAGTTAAAACCTTGGTTGTTAATTAGATACCAATTTAGAAACTATTTAACAATAATACTAATTTATAAATTTTTTTTTTAGTTTCTAAAATGTCTCTAATTTAATATGTACTAATTTAGAAACTTATATTTATTGTAGTGTGAGTATACAAATTTCTAATTTAAAATGGAAAGATGAAGAATATATATTATTTAAATTTTATTTTTAATGTAACATATTATTGATTTGTGGTTATCTTAAAATATAATATTTTTGCAAAACTAAATGTTTGATAAATAAATTTTCTTTTAATGGTTTTATTAAATTAGTGAAAAATTCAATTTTTAATCATAATGACAAATTTTAATGTATAAAGAGATTTCATGAAATAAGAGACTTGTATATATTTTTTCAGAGATTAAAATCATTAATTTTAATTTTAAGAAAACAAAATACAATTTTAAGAAGACCATAATACAAAAACATATTAACTTGATTAATATTAAAAGCATATTAAAATTTGTTGAACGTGTCGACAAATTTATTAGCTTCTTTGATGGTCTTGGTATTTATTTAGTCATTACTAGTAATTGCATACTCACGGGTTGCGTGGACTAGTGTTTAATTGTTTACATTTATTTTTTTTATAAAAGACATTTGTTAGTTGCCACGATTATTTTTATATTGAAATGTTAATTTCATAATACTTTATTAAGATTAATACTGAGATACGTATCATATTTACAACAAAATTTATTAATTACTACTACATACAAATATGAATATGTTCACAATATTCATCTCGTAATAATGTTGCATAAATTTTTGAATAAATAAACTGAACAATTTAATATTTTTATTTTATTTTTAATATATACTTTAGTTCTAATCTTAGTTAAAAAAAATTATTAATTACATAATAAACATATTACAGTGTAAAGGGAGTTAAAATAAACTTAGTACAGTATTTTCTAAAACTAACATTAAAAGAGTTATTCTTAATTAGATGGATATTTTTTTTCTAACTTTAATTAATAAATTATTTAATATTCTTAATATATATTTTGGTTTAAGTTTTAATTAAAATTAATAAGGTAATTTGTAATAAAATACTACGGTGTTTTATATTGCTAAATACTGAATAATAAAACATATTTACATTTTTCATATTGTCGAGGGAGTTAAATTAAACTACTAATATATTTGTTATATTTAATAAATTCATATTAAAAAAAATTATTAAATAAAAAATAATTTAAAAGATAAAAAATATTATATAAATTAAATTATATATTTGTTTAAAATATATTAATATTTAAAATAATTTAATTATTAATAAATAATTTTTAAATTAATATATAACTATCTACCAACGTTTAACTAACAACTAACTAAATTATATAATTTGTAGTTAAAATATTGATAATTAATTATATAATAATTTTAAAAACATTTATTAATAATAAAAATTAATTTATATTAATAATTTTTGTAATTTTTAAAAAATTAAATATAGTGATTAACTGTCATATCTAATAATTTTTTTTGGTACAGTTACTTCAAAATTTGATAAGATTATATGTTTTTATTTTTTATTTCAATATATTATAAAATTATTGAAATTATTATTTTTATGATTAAAAAAATTGGATTTTTTACTCATTACAAATTAAAATAGATAAAAAAATTTGAAATTAAATGTTGTTTTAATCAGCTGGCATGTAATATAAGATTTATTATATAAAATATATGTATCACCTTAAATAACTAAATTATAAATATACATAAAAAGTAGTGATGCCTAACATAATTTTTTTTAAAAAAAATATACATAAAAGGTATTTTATTATAGAGATATATAAATAGATAATGAAGTATTTCATTAATGTCATGATATTAGTCTAATGAAGTAGTTTTAAAACTATTTGAGTGTTTTGAAATTAAGTAGTTAACTTTAAATGTTTTAAAATGAAGTAGATATATTTGTTGACTTGGTGATATATTTGTATAGAGCATAAATGTTATGATAGACTAAATATCACTAAAAAATGACATAACAAGTACACTTTCTCGCTCAAAATAAATAAAAACACAATTACAGTAAAATTTAACTTAATTAACTTCAATCTTAATACCAATAATTCCTAATTTTAGAATTTAAATAAAAAAAAATTTCATTACATGATAGTTAATTGCACTCTAACTAATAACTATATAGGATTGACATTTCACCAAAATCATATAAAATTTAAAAAAATATCAAAAAATAAATCAAAACTTTGAGAGATGATTTAATTGAGAATCACGTTGAGTTGAGAAAACGCAAGTTGATGATATAGTAAGCTAAAAGAAAGAAAAAAGTGAGAGATAAATACAAAATGAAAAAAAGTAAAAAAAATGATAAAGATTTGTATAAGAAGTTACATTTTAAAAAAGTATATGCGTGAAGGAAAAAAAGAAAAGAAAAAGGGGAGTGTTAGAAAAAAAATGTAATGTGTTTAATTTTCAGACATACTTATTGTTGATTTTGTAATGTCTTTAATTTTGTAAGAAATATATTATTGTATTTATTTCTCATACATATGAATGCATAAGGTTACAAATATAGAAAAATATTATTTGAAAACTTTAAATAAATATTTTAAAATGATTTAATAGTTAATTTGATTATTTGATAAATATGGGGCATTGACACCCTCTAGCATGGTTTGGAGCAATAATATTATAAATATTATTACAAGGGTAATTTAGGTGAGATGCAAGGGCATTTTTGTGAACAATCTTACACAATCCACACTCTACTCTTGTGAACATTGCATTTCTCTCACCATTCTCTTTCTCTCTCAGACCAAAATTCGTGGTTTTCTCTTTCTTCTTTCCCTTCTTCGATTCCATTTCTTCCTAATTCACGTATTCCTTCGTTCCCAGGTCAGCGTTAAGGTACGATTGCTTTTCGATTCCCTTCGTTTTTCATGTTTCTAACCGAACCAATTTGGGATCCGTGTCGCGTTTTCTTAGGGTTTTCTTTCGTTTGGCGCGTGCGATGAAGATCGAGGAATTGGACGACGCGGAGTGTAGTATAGTCGAACAAGAGAAGTACGAGAAGCAGGTTGTCAGCGTTGAAGTGAAAAGAGCGTTGGTGGGCGCAGGTGCTCGGATCCTGTTCTATCCCACACTCTTGTATAATGTGCTTCGTAACAAAATTGAAGCTGAGTTTAGGTGGTGGGATCAAATTGACGAGGTTTTGCTCTCTCTCTCTCTCTCTCTCTCTCTCTCTTAATCAACTTTAATTTTGTTCTTGATTAATTGTGGTTTTGAATTGCTGTATAACCTGCTTATGGATTTGTGTGCCTTGTTTGCCGGGAATCATTGTTGGGGTTTTGTTAATTTTGGTTGTTGTTCTTTTTTAGTTTTTGTTACTGGGCGCTGTTCCGTTCCCCAAAGACGTTCCTCATTTGAAGAACCTTGGTGTGGGTGGTGTGATTACTCTTAATGAGCCCTATGAAACCTTGGTGCCGTCGTCGTTGTATCGGGTAAGTTACATCCCCTTTCCTTTTCTGAATGTCTCTCTTATCTTTGCATTTTGTGTGCCACCAAAGCCTTCTTGAAGTTAGGAAGTCGTGAAATCTCTGATATTGGTCATGTATGGGTTTGGAGGTTTAATGGATACATACAGGAATAATGAATTTCTATTTAAGCAAAATAGTGTCACAATGCATTTTCTTTAGTTGTTTTAGTATAAATAATGAATTACTTGATTTTTTTCAGGCTCACGGGATTGATCATTTGGTAATTCCCACTAGAGATTATCTCTTTGCCCCCTCGATTGTTGATATCAACCAGGCTGTGCAGTTCATTCACAGTGGGTGTTTTCTTGTTAATTTAATTTTGAGAAAGGGGGGATAGGGTCAATGCATCAGTCAATGTTGTTATTTTGTTGTGGCTGGTGATGAATTATAGTTGTGTATTACCTTTGTATTTTGGCAGAGAATGCAACTTGCGGCAAAACTACTTATGTTCACTGTAAAGCTGGGCGGGGGAGGAGTACAACAATTGTGCTTTGCTATCTGGTAATTGATGATCTTTATGATTGAGTTTAGGCATTATTGAAGCTTGTAGGTTCTGAATTTTCTCCATGTGATCTACTTGTGTTTTCTAGGTTGAATACAAGCACATGACACCTGCTGCTGCCCTGGAATATGTTCGGTCTCGACGACCTAGAGTGCTACTAGCACCATCACAGTGGAAGGTATGGCCAAGTCCGTTTTTTTCTGTGTTTCATTCCCTCGAGAAGGCTAGTGAGTTTATGTTGTTGTAGTACTGTTTTTTGGCAATGATTTGTAAGTGTTGCTTGTGTTGTGAGCAGGCTGTTCAAAACTATGACAAGTGCAGGCCTTGTCCTTTACCGTACTCCCCCTCTGGGGACACAGTTCTTATAACCAAAGCAGATCTTGAAGGCTATCATAGCACATGCGATGCCGATATGGAGCTGGCCATTGTTCCCAAACTTCCGAGGACTATGCCCATGATTGCAAGATTATCTTGCATCTTTGCATCCTTAAAAGTATCTGGTAGTAGTGTACCAATGATCAGGCGGCTGCCGGTTTCTGAGTCACGTGCTTGCTGAGCCAGCTTGATATTCTTTCAAGCAGGTGGCCTGTACAGAAGATGATGATGAAAATAAGTGGAGTTTCATAATTTCCCAAGTCGGTACAATTGTGTTACATGGAAGAGAGGATGCATAGAAAGATAGGAGAGAAGGTTTCTCCAATGTTGTGTTACAGATTAAGGGGAACATGTAGTTTCTTGTACATATATTTACCTTTTACATGTTTGTTAATCCAAGTAAATCATCGTTCAAGTTAAAGCATTGTTAATGTGAGATCAGGTGGTGACCTAAGGGTTACTTGTCTTTACATAAAAAAACGGTAGACGATTCACTCATTTACTACCTACTTTGTACCCCAGAATTGTTTAACTCTCTAGTTAACCTGTTGACTCTGGTTTACAATTCTAGACAGAAAATGGAGCAGAGATTCTTTACAGTCCTGCAGCCCCTACAGCAACGTATTAACCTTTCATACTATTTATAAAATCAATTTATTTGCACTCCAAATTTTAGAGTATCCAAGTGGGAGAAATTCAGGAGTTCGAGTTTGAAATTAAAAACATTTTTTTAACCTGATTCGCCCTATTGACTGTTTTATGCTACTCATGAATTGTTTTTGAAGCGAGCTTTGTTAACATTTTTACGAATATGTTAAGTTTATGTAAATGTTTTTCAGTTCTGTTTTGTTGGATTGAGCATACTTGATAACTGTATATGTGGCAAAAATAATAATATTTTAAAATTTGGTGAGTCCATTCGTAAACTAAAATTTTGTTGAAAATGAAAAAGTTTATTCTCTTTTCTTAAATTGGTTTTCCCCTTTTGTGTGTAGTTTGCATAGAAGTGGTATTGAGTGGTGGGTTGTCTTTTGGCTACACCTATTTTTTTTAAAGAAAAATGATTTGACACTCACTCATTTTTTCTCTTCCTTCCATTTTACAATTTCTTTCAATAATAAATATTATATTTAATTATTAAAAATAAATATAAACAAAATTTTAAAATGAAATAATATTTTGGTTATTATATAGAAAATATAAAAGAATGTCATTTTCTTATTTAAATGAAGATTATTTTTGGGTCAGGAAGACTCCACATGCATCATGCATCTTGCTTCATGCGGTATAGTGTGATGGACCAGTTATTTGCAATAATATAAGTATTTTATATTATTCAGGCATTTAATTTAATTATAGATTGTACTGTACAATAACATTGTTAACCTTTTGTAATTTACTTTAACACTCGTATGTATTGTACTATAATTAAGTTGATAATGTAATGTTTTTACCTAGAAGATATATAAAAATTAAATTAAATTTAGATATATATTCTATTCCAAAAAAATTGAGAACCAAGCAATTTAAGGAAATTGGGAAGAGATACTGGAGTGATGATAGCCACATGTCTGTGGAATGGAGCATATACTGTGAGGTATGAGGTATGGGCATCTCTAAAAGGTTCAATACTGAATACTTAAACCTAAATGATTCCATGTTTCATTAGGATTCATGAAACAAGGATAACTAAACAAACTTCTCATTAAGGACAACAATTTATATTCTGGATTACCGCCCAGTATGCATATTATGATATTACCCTTTTACCTGAAACAAATTAATTTGGGCTTAACATATTATTTTTTAGGAAATTCTTCCTGTACCATATCAAGAACTTCCACCTTGTCATTTTTCAAAATTACATTCTATTCTTGATTTGAAAATCTGAAATTCAAAGAATATAATTCAAAAATTAAAATCTCATTTAAAAAAAGTAAATATAGAATACAAAAAGTAATTTCAGAAAAGAAAATCCAAAACATCAAATCTGAAAATGCATTTCAGAAAAGATTTTCAAAATTCAGAAATGTGTTTAAGAAATCTAAAGGAGTTATTTTTTATTCTCACCACTTTATTTATGGTCATTTTCATCATTTTGTAAGGGTATTTTCATTATTTCACTAGAATTGGGTGTAGGTCCAAATTGATATGCTGTAGGAAGAATTTGCTTATTTTTCAAGGTAAGTTCTCACCCCACCTCCATACCTTCTTTGTGCACCTCCATCTTAATTGTATAAAGTCGGTTTTAACATCTTTAAATTTTTTAAATAATTTTAAATGAAGCATAACCTCACATTTTGAACTAACCTAAGTTACACCTCCACATCTCCATACTTTTATTTCAACCGCAACACTTCCATTCTTCTTTAGCCACAATGTTTGAGAGAGCAATTCCATCATTTGACATGTTTTAATTTACTCCATAAGATAAATCAACACTTACATGAGAACTTTGATCTCTTGTAGTTAGAAGTTTTTCTTCAGGCAACGTCGTCGCATAAATTCTATCAAGAAAATAACTATTGTTGCACTTGTAATGGTTCCATGAAATTGTGTTAGAACCAAAATTTTCTTCTATAGTGTGATTTTTTTTTTTTAGTTTTATACTTCATTTTTGCACCTCGATAATTTTTTGTGTGGCTTCTGAATCGTACAATAAGGAGACGCTAACACCAATAAAACACCACAAAATTTACTTCAACCACCAACGTTCACCATAAGTTACCACCAACCACTACAAGCAACCATCATCAATTAATAAATGAAAAAAAAAACATCACACTCTACTCCGAATAGTATTGTTGGAATAAAAAAAAAATGAAGGTGCGAATGTATGGAGGTCTGTGGAGAATTTGACTTTTTGAAACATTGTACATACGGAAAGGTCCAAGATCGTTTATTTTTTTGTTCACAAGATGAAAATACATCGCATAATGCTTTTAGGATTAATATGCAAACAAAAAACATGTTGCAGTTGAACAATAAGGCCTAATATTAAACTGTGCAACTTCTTCCCGTTTTATTAAAAAAATTAGTTGTTAGATTTTGTTGCCCTTAAAATAAGTTTATTTCCAAAACAGCTTATAGTATTTAGATTACTATTGGAATGTTTGACTACACCTTTTCCAAATGGATTACGCTTTAAGAGGAAGAACCAACAGTTAAGATCTTTGAAACATTAATTATGATAGACAATTATGGAAGCAAATTCTTTTTGTTCATTGAATGTAAATATAAAATAACCATCTTATGTATATACTATGTTAGAAATTTAAGGAGAGTTGAAGGTGTTACATTGAGTATAGATGAAAAGAATGAAATTATGAAGAAATACTAACAAACATAATGTGAATATGGGGGAACGGGTCCTGGGATTGGAAATTAAGGTGGAGAAGAGGTCTGTTTGCTTGGGAAGAGGAGCAAGAAAGTCAACTCTTAGAGCTGATCTCTAATAAGATGCTTGAGATGGAAACAGTGGATAGATGGGTTTGGAAAGATAGTGGGTCAACAGAATTTTCAGTTAAGTCTGCTTATGGGTTTTTAAGGGGAGAAGGAAGCGAGGAAGTCTCAAGAAGATATAATTTTTTCTGGAAAATT
>Ga0123342_1001892_pt1 | contig 35028 bp, 15 predicted proteins | sample Turbeawhitnodule_FD_89960 | JGI IMG/M metagenome (GOLD analysis project Ga0123342, IMG submission 89960) | Root nodule microbial communities of legume samples collected from Mexico - Turtle bean Mexico white nodule | ecosystem: Host-associated > Plants > Roots > Nodule | place: Mexico: Nepantla... | reverse complement strand
AAACTTATGTCAATTTTTAATTCCTTCACACTCGTGTAAACCCCCAATAAAAAATAAAACTAAATTAATAGAAAATATATATATATATATATATATATATATATATATATATATATATTGGAGTGATATTTTTAGGTTAAATTATCAAAGTAATATTTTTTTTATATTTAGATTCAGTTTGCTATCTTATCTTTTAAGAAGTTTATTCTCTCTCTCTATATGTATATATATTAAAAAATGTCAAAATATAAGTTTAGAATTAATTCCATTAATACTTTTAAATATTGATAAATAAAATTCATCATAAATAATTTTTAAAAATAATTTTATTTTATACAATGATGAGTTTTAACTGCTATTATTATTAAAAAAAATAAAAAATAAAAATAAAAGACTCCGCTTTTCCTATTCAACCCTCTCAAAAAAACATCTCTATATTGCATTTCACTTTTTTAGGTTTTAATTTCTGAGAATATATGTATATATATATATATATAAATTTTTCTTCCTTTAAGTATTTGTGCATAAATTCATCTCAACAACACCCAATGATATTTAATAGTTAATTAAAAGGTAAGTATTTATTTTCAATTTGATAAAAAGATTATTAATTTTTAATTTTGATTATACATTTGAATTTCAAAGTGAATAAAATAAAAGGCAGTTACATTAAACAGTAAATTTTTTTTTTTGCATCATTGGAATATTTGAAATGTGTTAAATAGTAAAAATACGTTTTTTATTGGAGGATTAAAAAAGGAAGCATTTGGGGATGAGTGAAGATTGCAGACATTTGTGAGTCGACGAGCATCGATCGGAATATCTTTAGGTATTCAAACTTTCTCTTTCATCCTTCACCTTTACCCTTTCTGTTCCTCATAATTCAATTTCTTCTTCCACAAATTACACTCTTTTTTCTGTTTTACATTCATTTTACTTCAATTGCTGTTAACTCATCACTAATACTTAATCATAAGATTGATTGCATCTCACACCTCCTATGTTTCTAGTTTCTATCATGTTTTATTGCTTCATTTGGGTCTCAATCGTAGAACCCGAATCTTCTTCCTCACTTTAGAGCCTTTTCCTAATTCCTTTTTAATGAAATAACCACCCTTTAGGAAAAAAAGTGTGCAAAGTTGCGTGTTGAGTTCAATAGAACAGGAGAATGTTGCATTAACAGGCATTTGGACTTGTATTTGTTGTTGGGGCTGGGGTTTGCGTATCAACTGTTCTAGGCGACATGGTATTGTTGATTTTTTATGCACTTGCATGTTTGTTTTAGTGTCCATGGTTTGCAGCATTACATTAATATTTTGATTCAATCATGCAATTATAAACAATAATTACTATTTTTTTTTCCAGTTTTTATATTCTTTACTGTTTCTTCTTATTCGTGCGTGGAGTAGTAGAGTGAAGTAAAATATTCTGTTCTGTGTGGCACCCTTTTTTTCATTTTCTTATTTACTTTTGTACTCTAGAGGCGATGTTGGTATCTAACACTCAACTAAGTTTTATGGGGAACTATAGCTACTCCAAATTGGGCAGAGGATTTAAAACAAGTGAAGGATAAAATTTGAAAGTGGAATGGTCTCTGTTTTGGTTATTATTTTTCTTAGTTTCTGCATTACATTCATAGACATTTAGAGGCTGAAAAGTAACTCTTGGAAGACTATAACAGTTGCCAATAGAAAAGATCACATGAGATGAATTCTACTAAATAAAAAAACAGAACTAAGTATTTATGACAGCATACTACTCAACAATTTTTTATTGCAAATAAAGCAATAATCTAAACTGCAGCATTTCTGTATTGTCTGTGGGCTGAGTTTGGTAGTTTGGACATTCTATTCATACTCGTGATTAAACTTTCATACATTTTCATGCAAATGTGAGCCCTACATAGGAGCATGTTCAAATAGTGCATCCTTTAAAACAATAGGTGTAAGTAATCTTAATCAAACAAACTTCCTTATGATTTGCTGAAGCATCTAGGAACTCAAGGCCTCAACTACAGCCCCTTGCTATCTCCTTTATGCTTTTCTCTTGCTTCCTCCACCGCACCTATGGTTTATCTTCTTTTCTTCTTGATTTGGTTATCTGAGTTTCACTTTGTATTTTCCTTGGCTGTGTTGCTATGTGATTGCATATCCATTCTGGGCCTGAGCTATGCTAAATTGTTTTCTGTATGTATTTTCTCCTGGGCTACTGTGGCTTCTCTATTAATGTGTTGTTACTCACGTTGGATATCTGCTTATATGCTTCCAGAACATAGATATATTTTTCATTTTAGATCCAAAATATACCCATTGAGATAGTTTTTCATATATATTTGCACTTCTGTTTTACATGGTTCTCATTTTAGATATTGTGCTTTGAATATAATATAGTATGACATGACCTATATCTTAGAATAGATTCAATTTGACATACTGCATGGCATATTTTGTTCCAATCAATCCAGTAACCTATAGGCAAGTGAGCTATTCACAATTAGCAACTTCTGTTTTGTGAATGATAGATTAGAAGAACTAATTTGGAATTGTTTACATAATGTTTTCTAAATCATGTATATCACTTAAAGACTTGAAGCTGTTTATGATTTTTATCTTATGTTAGTGATCTTTACTACATGCCGGTGGAACTTTTTCACAACCATCGGCTTACCAAAAAATCTAAAATTACTTCTTATATGATTTTAACTAAATGCTAATTTGCCTATTTCTGACAGCCATTCTTGCTAAAGTGATTTCTCAATAGCAGAAATTCATAGCAAGCACTTGAGCAACTATGGGTATATTTAGGAGTGGCTTCTCTTTCATAGCAGGGACAGTATGTGGGGTTTACATAGCTCAGAATTATCAAGTTCCTAACGTCACGAAGTTAGCTGACACTGCCTTGTTCATGGCAAAAGTTGTGGAGGAAAAATACCGCAAGCCCAATAAGAGGGATGATGATGATGCTTAGTTTGTAATTGGTGCCATATTGGAGTCAGATTCTTGTTTTTATGGAAGCATTCTTAGCAGTTATTTGCTCATTATTTTGTCCTTTTGGAAACATTCTCATTCTTCCGCAGTCTTCCTGATCTGAATCTTACGCTGAGACAGAGTTAAAAGGTATCATATACCCAGTTTCTTAAATCTGGGAGACTGGAAGATAAAATAGCTTCAGGCCAGAAATCTGTTTCATGGTCATGAGAGTTGTATTTAATATTCAATTTACGGGCCTGATAACAAATATTTTTGGTGTGCATTTGAATTTCTGGTTTAACAAGTTAACATGTCGACTCTACTATTTTGGTGGACTCTGATTTTTCATGTACGCTTATGTATACCAATGCATACAGTTACAATAATTAATTGTTATTGTTGTTTACTTGTGCCTCTTGTAAATGTACACAATTTTTTACCCATGCCGTCCTCTTTTCAGTATGTATTGGTATGTTTCACATTTAACAAACATGGAAGGTTAATTTAAATCATGATGATCTCCTCTCAAAAGGCTAATTTTTTGGGATGAGATCTTGTCGTCATTATTATTATTATTATTTTTCCTTTATAACCCATCTAACGTAGAAAGGGTAATCTTAAAAGAAGCGACCTCAGAAAGAGTCCTTATGGAAATAGTTATGGGATTGACCCACATTAAGTGTATTTGTTACTGATTAAATCTTTTCTTCTTAAAAGGCCAATCCTCCAGTTTTTGGATGGATATCAGGCATGGCATCGAACAGTTTATTTAGCAATGTTGGATTGAATGTATTCAACTTCATTAATGATTACATTTTATGGTTATCGTGATGAATTCTGTTGAGACACAAAATTTTAAAATTATATTTTGTCTACACCCTCAAGTACAGTATTCCTCTCTGATTAACCCATTGTTCAATATCATCTCTATTATTAAAGTATCTTAAGTGGAAAGTATAGCAGCGATGCACTTAAAAGTTTCACTTTCAGTTTGAAGCATGTCTTATCATATAAAATAACTTATGGTTGCAGGTCGTTTTCTACCTGCGGATAAAATAGGTATGAACATGTTGAAAATTGGTCGTACTTCGAAAATTTAAAATCAATTTTAGGTGCAGAGCAGATGAAAGGGAAACATTAACTAATAATGAAAGCAGCACCCAAAGCTTCCACCAAAGCCTTTTTTTTTTTATCAGCATCTACCAAAGCCTAGGCTAATGAAGTAACACAATCATTTGATGATGTGTATATATAGTGATATATAAAACACAGAAATTTTGTACTCATTTCCTGTTTTTTGAAGTTTATAAATGAAAAAGTGAAAACATAAGACCATCAAAAGTAGTTTTTGCTATTTTCTGTACAAACTTCTGAAAAAATGAAAAACATCCTCAACACAAACAACCTAAGTTTAGAAAGAAAACGGTATGCGGTGTTTGGTCTTCTTCAACAATAATTAATGTGCTTGAACTGCAGAGGAATATTAGGGTGACATATGATTTATTCAAAATAAAAGAGTGAGATAATTGAGAGAAATTGAAGCAAACAAAAGATATGGTATTGGTGGAATGGAGTTGAAAGAGGTCCCACGCGTTGTACCAGCACCCATGTTCTTTTGCTCCCTAACTGCTGAAGCACACAAAAAGTTAACTATGTTTGCGTGCAGTGCATTAAGAAGAGCAACATTCCACCTGTTATTCTCTTAAGACAGCTAATTATGTCTATGTGCACTTCCCTTTTCTGGGTTTGGAAGTGGGACTGTGGGGAACTAAAGTAACACACACATGACTATGATGTTTATTGCAAGTGCAATTGCAGATGACCCTTTGGACCGATGTGAACACCACTCTAACATACATATATTACCCTTTAATTTTGTTTCTTACATTGGGTTTGGATCAATAACAAAACGTGAGTTTGTGAGCTGTTTGCGTCCTAATGAAATTGATATCCAAAAAAGTAGAAAGTAGAAAGCAGAAAGCAAAGGGTCGACGATTAAAGGTCAATCATAGGTCTGCTATAGCATGCAAAGAGAAGGAAGAACAAGAGTTTCTTTATTCTAAGATATTCCAAGTTCTGAGTTATTTCACCCCTTTTCTGCCACAACTTGGTCTGATATGAACAACGATCAACTCGACCAAAGGTTTCATGACTGTGTTGAAAATAAACTGAGCAAAAGTAAAGCTAGAGAATTTACTTTACCTTTATTTGTTGGACGGTATATTTTTTCTGCACATCCTAATCTACTTTAACTATAAATAACACAGTTGCTTAATAGATAATAGAGTTTTAAATTCTTTTTACAGTAAACTTATACTTCAAATAATTTTTTACAGAAAATCACGTTATCTTTATATCTACATGTGTAGCATAATATCTATCTTCAACCATGACCCGAATAAAAAGGATTACTTAATGAAAGTTGTATAGATATGATGCTGTATTTTAGTACGACATTGGAGTGGAGCTGCAATGTAAAGAATGATTGAAGACAAGATATGGTTCTGCTAAAAAATTACTGAACAAGAAAGAATTAAAAAGAGTAGTATCTCTAGATTCTAAGCAGTGCACGTGGCCTAGTGATGATGGCCTATGAGACAAAATAACTGCGCATAAAATAATGTTCACGTTTTCAAACCAATTAACATCTGTAATGCAATGCATAATAATAAGAATAATGCACATTTCCCACCAACATTATCACACTCCGAGTAGTATTTGCATCCCTTTCCTTTTCCTTGTCTCTCGCTGGTCTTCACGTAAGTGATCCAAAGACTTTGCCGCAAAACTTTCTCTTTAGTCAAAAGCACCTTGGGTCCCCTCCATCTCTTCCTTTTTTCTAATCCTCATTTCCCAATCGCTAAACTCATATCATTTGAATAAATGAGTGCATAGAAACGATAGCATAAATCAAGGAAAACGAGAAAAACAAAAGAGAGTTAAGAATAGTAGAAGACAGCTCCTCCTCTGATGATTATCTAATCGTAAAGCAATCCACTTTGGATACCCTTTGATAACTCAAAGAGAAGGAAAGGAAAAACCAGAATGCCCATCTCCCTATTACTCTTAACTCACTTTTTCTTCATCACTGGTTTCTGTTATCAGCATTCACTCGTCCAGACAACACACCATGCCTTCAAGACCCTTCCCTCCCACAAGTCCCACCAAAACCAAGGCCCTCTTCTTAGCACTCACCATTTCAGCTTGTGTTGTGATTTTCTGCTCAATCCTCTACTTCCTCTACCATCTGTGGCTTTCTCTAGTTCACAGGGCTAAGACCATCCCCTTTGATGCAAGTGCTCCCTTGAAGCTCCAAAGATTCTCATACAAAGATTTAAAGCAAGCCACCAATGGCTTTGACACTGCCAATGTAATTGGCAAAGGCGGCTCTGGCACTGTTTTCAGAGGCGTACTTAAAGACGGCAAGTTTATTGCCATCAAGCGCCTGGACGCATTGTCTTTGCAGTCAGAGAGAGAGTTTCAAAACGAACTGCAGATTCTTGGAGGGTTAAGGTCACCATTCTTGGTGACCCTTTTGGGTTACTGTGTGGAAAAGAACAAAAGACTGTTGGTGTATGAGTACATGCCCAACAGAAGCTTGCAGGAGTCTCTCTTTGGAGATGAGGGTTCGAGTTTGAGTTGGGAGAGCAGGTTTTGTATAATATTGGATGTTGCTAGAGCTATGGAGTTCTTGCACCTTGGATGTGATCCTCCAGTGATCCATGGTGATATAAAGCCAAGCAATGTTCTGCTTGATTCAGAGTGGCGTGGAAAGATCTCCGATTTTGGCTTGTCAAGGATTAAGGTGGAGGGTGAGTTTGGTGTTGACTTGTTTAGTCAGGACCTAGGGAGGAGCCAGGATCTATGGAAAAGCCAAGATCTTTCAGGTAATTTGACTAATTTGACTGCAGAAACTCCTGCTATTGGTACTCCAGTTGAGAGTGTCAGTGAAGTAGATTTTGCTCTAGCTTTGCAAGCCTCTTCTTCATCTAAAAATAGTAGGACTTGCTTTAAAGTTAAAGCTTTGAATTTGAGTTCTTTGAATTATAATGCCAATATTTCCAGTGAAAGTGAAATCAGGAGTGTGAATGCAAAGGGTAAGGAAATTTCAGCTTTGGAAAGAGATGATTGGAATGGTAAGTTTTTTCCTTGTGATGATGAGCTTTCTAGCATTGATTATAGTAAGGAGTTAACAGTGAATGCTTCTCCTTTGGTGGATGATGAGAAGGCAAATGGGAAACAATGGGGAAAGGACTGGTGGTGGAGACAGGATGGAAGTGGAGAGTTATGTAGTAAAGACTATGTTATGGAGTGGATTGGGAGTCAGATTTGTCCATCGAACCCTGATTGGGATCATGGTAAGAACAATGTTCACGAGAAAGTAGAGTTAGAAACTTCAAGTCCAAAGGATAAAGATCAAGATGCAATTGCACCTCAATCACAGGTGTTTGGGATAGGAAACAATACTACAGAAAATGGGATTGAGAAAAAAGAGTCAAGGGGAAAGAAAAATCACAAAAAGAAACACAGGAAGATGCAAGAGTGGTGGAGAGAAGAGCATCTCGCTGAATTAAGCAAGAAGACAAATAAACTGAAAAATCTTCACACTAAATGGAAGAAAGGCATGAAAGTGCCCCATTTTGATTTGGGTAGAAGGTTTTATATTTGCAAACGTAAGAAGTTTGGAGAGGAGGTTGAGGATGAATGTGATCAAAATGGGGAGTTTAGCTTCAGAAGAGGCTGGAAGAAAAAAAGTACTCGTTCCATTGGTAGTGACATGTGGAGTGGAGATCTTTTCAGCCGCGAGCTCAGCAGCACAACTAGCATGAGGGGGACACTCTGTTATGTGGCACCAGAATATGGAGGGTGTGGATTCTTGATGGAGAAAGCTGATATTTATAGTTTTGGAGTTTTGATTCTTGTAATTGTGTCAGGTAGGAGACCGTTACATGTTCTTGCATCACCTATGAAGCTAGAGAAAGCTAACCTAATAAGCTGGTGTAGACACTTGGCTCAAGCTGGTAACATTTTAGAACTTGTGGATGAGAGATTGAAAGAAGAGTTCAACAAGGACCAAGCAAGCCTGTGTATCAACTTGGCACTCACTTGCTTACAGAAAATTCCTGAGTTGAGGCTTGATATTGGGGATATTGTTAAGATTTTGAAGAGGGAGATGGATCTTCCACCACTTCCATTTGAGCTCTCCCCTTCTCCACCTTCCAAGTTATACGGCAAATCAAGGAGAAAACAGAAGAGCACTGCAGAATAGGTTTTGTGATTCATAAGTCATCTGCTCACCATGTTAGATCAGGTGTGCTGAGTGCTCTACGGGATGAATCAGTGGATATGTTTGCATTTGGAGCCTGAATACACGCCAGTTGTTAGATTTATGTTGAATTTGTTCTTTCAGATGACTCAATTTCCACTGATTGTTCTCAGTGGTGGCTTTGTTAGAGCACTATGTTGACTGTCTCCCTTGATGGTGCATGGTTGCAGCTGAACTGTGTATAGGATGGTTACTGATTAGCTTAACTCTTCATTGTAATAGATAAGAGCAAAAGGGTATCTATTAGTTGCATTTGTTTTTGAGAGACTGAGTTCTTTGACTTCTTCACAAATGCATTCTAAGTCACTCACTAGCTTTTCTAAGATGGACTGATTTGTTTATTTGTTTTCCGTCTTCAGAAAGCATTTACCTATTTATTGTAGTGATTTGTATTCTTGTTAAAATAGGTATATTATATTCTATTTGATATATATTAGAAGCAGTAGTTCATCCGGTTCAAGCTTCTGAATGTTGTTGCAGAACCACCAAAGCTTTAATTGTACAGCATGTTTATAATTTATTGGTGGTTTGAGGATGGTCCATAGAAGTCATAATCAGAGACTAAAGTGAGTCACTATTAAAACAGCATCATTAACTCTGCATTGTGCTTGTTCTATTCCTCAGTAAAAGTATGAATGTGTGATAATGTCGTTGACAATATTTTCTTTTCCATGATTTTGCACGACATGCAATCATCTTGCTGTCTTTATTCTGAACGTTTGTTAAAGAGGACAAAGCCATATCAAACACCACGCAATCCCAAAAATTCGTGTATAAGGACAAAACCAAGTAACAGAGATTGTTAATCAATACTTGAATACATGCATAAAAGTAATCACATCATTCTGGTGTATAAGCTACACCACTGAAAAAGCATATACTAACACACCAATGTTGCATCATTTGCATCTCTTTACACTTTTAATTTATACTTTATGTTTATTAATTAATTAACTGATTTTATTTTAATTATATTTGTAACAATAATATTAATTTTAGGAGGAAAGTTTTCATCCCAACTTTATTCCTTTAAGAATATAAGATATAAGATAAAGATCATCACTGCTTCATATAGGTATTATTAAAGATTAGTGTTTAATTTTTTAATTGCTGCACTTTACTTTTTTCTGAAAAGAATAAATAGGGAAACGTGAGTGAAGGTTTCAAAAAGTTGAACTTGCCTTCTTACATCACACAGTAGTCTTCTCACACTACCACAGTTAAAAACAATTTAAGTTATTCATGTAATCACCTCATATATTAACTACATCTGGTATAACTTTAATCATAAAAAGGTTTAACAACTCATGTTTTTGTAACTTTTTTTTTGCACTTAAATAATTTAGTTTCATACTAAAATATTAATTCTGTATTTTTAATTAAAAAATATTTATTTTGTTTCAAATTAAAATACCAATTCTTTATTTTTAATTAAAAACAAAAAAATAAATTTTTATTTACAAGCAACCATAAAGGATTATTTTCAAGAACCTCACAGAGAAAAAAAAAACAAGACATTATATCTTAAAATAAGATCCTCACGAAAATAATTATATTTAAAATGCTCTAAAAGATAATGTAATTGATATAAGCTTGGACACATGGCACTTACAAAATTTAGCATTAAGAAAAAGGAAAAGTTAGAATAAAAACTTTGCAACTCCTCACGATACTTGGGAAATTGGCATTAATGTCGAAATTATTACTATTATAAATTTTGGATGTTACAGTATCAACCTTCCATATTCATATTTTGAAGCATTGACCAACATAAAGATACAGAGAACATTAAACATACACAAAATATAAGGCACTCAGATATGCTAACTTCACCAAAGAATAACTTAGGATGATTGAAGTAGAAAGCACCGATTCAATGGTCCAGTCTTCTGGTCTTCTGCTTCTTTAATTATAAATTGATTTTCCCTTCAAATATAGTGTAAGAAAACATACTAGTTATTGTTTTTGGCATAAGGAGCTGTTTTTATGTAGATTTTTGGTTGGACTGAAATGTTATTCGGCTCGTTTTTACAATCAATGGAGAACACCAGGAAGACAACCAAAAATATGAGTTTTGTATGACTTTGTATCCTGAACCATGACCATCAAAACAAAGATGTATGAGGTTTGGAACATGCAGCAGCAACCAAAATCATCAAGCATTTACTTAATGATCAGATAAAATTGGTGTGCTCAATATTTTCCCAAGTCCTCAGTACATCTGCTGCTCCTGTAACTCAAAACTTGGTAGGAGGTCAAGGGGCCACAGCCAAACTGCATCAACTGCAAGGACTATGACATGCCAAAGTGAACTTCTCAAGATATCTTGCCATAGTTAACAATACTAGGAGTAAGTGCTAATATGGTCTGCACAGTGGTAGAATGTGGAATGGCAAATATGGGTAGCATCTGCTTCTCTGTTACAAGTTACAGAATGTCCTCTTTCTTCACCGGTCTCAATAATTTTTCTATTTCATCTAATCATTTTATAGAATATTTCACACTTTTACTACTAATAGCCTTTTTAACATTCTGTTTTCCTTTATCACCACTAACTAGTACTTCTTTCTGCAAGAGCTTATTAAGCTTTGGATCTGCAGAACATCCATTTGAAATCATCTCCTCATAAAAATATCTGGCCTTTATGAACCAGCTACAAGTTACAAGCCCTTCAACCATTACTCTGTAATGCACACAACTAGGGACCACATCATATGCCTTCATTTCTGTCCAAATTTTCAGTGCATTTACAGGTTGCTTCAACTTTAAGAATTTTGCCAGAATTATGAGAAAAGAATCCTTATTTGGACCCAGACCAGAATCTTTCATTCTACTCAGAAATTCCAATGACCCTTGATAATCTGTTCCCTCAAAAAATGCATGGAAGGTTTCAGTGGTTGGACTAACATTCTCTTCTACCATTGTGTTAAATACTATCCTTGCCTCCGCTAGTTTTCCAGTTTCACAAAGAGGGAGTATCATGGAGTTGAAGGTGGATGAATCAGGCTGCAAACCTTGTTCTTTCAACTTATCTATTGTCCTAAGAGCTTCCTTCAAGCAATTGGCACGAGTTAAAACATATACCAATGAATGGTATATCTCTATCCCAGGGGTCCATCCCCTTTTCTTCATCTGATCATAGAGTCTTAGAGAGTCAAAGAGGTTCCCTTCCTTTGAGAAGCAGGAAATCATGTAGCTATATGAAGTATCATTGGGTGTTATACAGTATTTTGACATATCTCTCCAAACTCTTTTTGCTTCATATACATCCTTTGTTATGTTACACCATCCATTAAGAATAATGTTAAAGCTCGTAGTCTCAAGTGGGAAGAGCTTCTTATTCACTAGCATAAACTCTTCCGCCTCTTCAACGTTTCCATACTTACAAAGAGCAGCCAAAAGTGCATGGAGTGCTTCCTGATCAGGAGTCAATCTGAACTTGTCCATAAAGTTGAATGCTTGAATAGCCTTGGCTGTGTTGTTTACAGATGCATATCTGATCGAAACAAAATACCTTAAGTAAAAAGGATTGAAATTATCTGTTATCAACAGAATTGACATGACACTATCAAGAATCGACAAAATTTATGATCCACAAGAAAACAATCAAGGTTAATCATGTCAAGAATCAGAAAAAATCAATGCAAGACTGGCCTCAACTATCTAACGCTAAGAATTCGTCACAGTAGATATTCTCATCAGCCATAAGCAAGTAAGAAGTCCTACAACAATACACAGACAGATATTCCTAAGATGGCCACAAGTGCAATGTCATATCCACAATAGATCGAAGGAGAACACGCTGCACACTTTTTTTGCTATCAACTATGCATTCCATTCCAGCAGTTTAGTTGTTCCAAATGTATGAAGATAAATTTGTAAAACTAAGGCCATTTAGAGTAACAATTATTTGGAGTTTGAATCTTGAAGTAGCTTACCTATCAATCATAATAAGCATAGCCTGACGCGTGGAGAGAGAGGAAAGATGCATATCTCGAATGATGCACCAAGCAGTGGAAAACTTTCCATGAGTTGCCGAGACCCATATCATCAAGTTGCAAACTTTCTCGTCGTTATGATGGCAATTCCATTTAAAAGCAAGCAATGCAGGTTTCCATTCCTCCCTCAATGCCCAAATAGCGGAACCTATCAAATCCCTGTTTGCTTGGAAACTTGATAAGTGGAGACCCTCTGCTTGCGATGACGAATGGGCAATCTTTTTTAGCAATTCCAGGAACTTTGGTAGTGATGGGTCATTCAAGTTGAAGTCGAAGTCGAAAGGCGCATGGTACTGGTTCTGAGACAGAGAGTGTAATGAAACTGTTTGATGTAATGCCTCAGAGGAAAATTTACAACAACTTGCAATTCCGATTACAGGCACAGTGAGTTGGGAATTTCGTTTTGCGATGCCATGCAAACCGCCGGAGAAGTAGGAATTGTAGCAGCGTAACCGGAGAGACGCAGCCATTGGAACTTCAACTCTCAACCTTCACCACCTATCCTATGCTATCATCAAACCTTACTTCAATTGAATGCCAAAAAAGTTCATGTTCTTAAAAAACACACTACCAATTAAATTTATGGTTAAATAATTTGTAAGCCCTAATATATTTTTTTTTAATTGTGAATTTAATAAATTGCAACTTTTTCAATTCAAGTCTTTTAAAAAAATATTCAACCCAAAAACACTTTTCTAAATTATTATATTAGAAAAGTTATGTATAAATTAATTGATAAGCTAATTCATAAATTAAAATGGCATAAGCACATAATTTTATTACATAAACAAAATTTGTATTTTTCTAAATATTATTGTATAATTACAATTTAAAATTTATAAAAATAAGTATTTTCTATTAAAAATATCTCTAAAAAAACTATTAAATAAGGTAATATATATAAATTTTGTATCCATTAAACTAAGAATTTTATTATTATGTTAAATTGTTAAAAATATAGTTTAAAAAAGATGAGTAAAGTTTATAAAATTTGAAGCCACTGAATAAGTCCAGATTAAAAATATTAATGAAAATTAAAAACTAATGATATAATGAGGAATCCAATGCAACACATCCCTTTCAAGCAGTCAGTGCACCTTGTCCTTTATAAGATTCTATCACTGTGAGAATATACTTTTTCTTTCATTAAATAATTAAATTCCAAATTATTCATTTTAATTATTTCAACACTATAATAATTTTTTTTAGCGAAAAAATTATATTTTAAAAATGTTAGAAGTGTTTTTTTTAAATAATTAAATTCAAAATTATTAATTTTAATCATTTAAGAACTGTTATATATATATATATATTTTTTAAAGCTTTATTGTTTGAAATACTATTAGAGAGCGTTTATTTTACGTGATCTTTTTTAATTCCAACAATTCTACTTTTTTTTTACATGGTTATCAAAATATATTTTCAGTATCTCTGTAAAATAACTCATTTATGAAAAGGGTAGGTATATAATATTTTCATGGAAATAAAAGTTGTTGTTTAAATAAGTTTTATTTTTTTTAAATGATTAAATATCAACAAAATCTGTTTATAGGAATATAATTTCTAAAGATAATATTCCGAAAAGAAATAACAACTCCTGGTAATATAACATGACACCTCAAAACAAATATAAAACACAACAACCATAATATCATATCATGTGTAGAGTTGGATATTAAACTTATTTTTATTGTTGATTAAAGATAAAGGTTTATATATATATAGGAACTCCACTTTAAGTTTTACAAACTCCTTATTCATTCATATTTCAAACTCATTCTTCTCACTTTCTCGATACTCTATCTTCTCAGCACTCAGTCAAAAGAAGATTATCTGACGATCAAAGATTATACGATCAAGTAAGTATTCTGTGTTAATGTATAATAAAATTAATTAAAGTAGACATTACTCCATTGTAGATAGTTTGTTTATATTGTTAAGTTGAATAGATCAGTATTAACTAATTTTTTTAAACCTCACTTGGATTTGATAAGACATGTTTCTCGTAAGAAGTTTTCATAACTGTTTTAACTGTTTATTAGATTTGTGGTATCAATGTAATTCTAATCAGTCCCTTCGTTACTAAGACCAAATAATGTGGTTCACTCGAATCCGACCAATAAAGAAACTTTTTAAACATATTAAAACAATTTCATAGAATTAGAAAAAAGTAAAAGAATGACTTAAAATCTGTTTTTTAAAGATAACATTATTAGAGTTATTGAGTTTTAGAATAGAAACTTTCATTATAATTTCGTCTGGAAAACTCAATGAATTTGTTTAGGAAAGAGGAGGATTTTAACTTCTAAATGAAGCAAAATTTGTAGATGTATATAAATATTATTTAAACAAGAACTAAGAGATAAAAATAACTTCAAATTCATCCAATTTTATCAAGTATCTTTATTATTGGTTCGTGATTTTTTTCTTAAAATATAAGTAATGAGAAAAATTTCAATAAATATGTATAAATTATTAAAATATTTTTAAATTTTATGTTTTTCTTTAATTATTTTACCTTTATAAAATTATTATTTGAAAATTTAATATTTTACAATTATACATTCCTTTTTATATTTCACCAAGAAAAAAACGTGTTTTTTATATTGGATACTTAAAAACATCATGTTTTTTTAATGTAGGAACTCGGTACCTGGTATAACCGAATGAGAAAAATAATAAGAATGTACTTAATTGTTTATATATTGTTCAGATTTTATTTTGCCAATTCAATTATAAATTTATATTCACAATTTGTTACTGATTTATTAGATGAATGTGCATAACTAATTTTTATATTAAAATTAAACTATTTTATTCTTCTCTTTCTCTTTTAAAGTTTGTTTTCACCAATAATGGATCATCGTAAATTGGTTGGGTACGTGAAATTCACAATTAACATTTTTTTATGTTCTGGCAGATTCAGTTAATTATCTTCAGAATAATTAATCAGTGATTTATTAATTATTATCACAAGATTACTTGAATTTTCTGTTTCTGTGGCCTGTTGTTATCTTCTTCTGCGCAGTGTGTGATGAACTTCACACACAAACACTGCACACTTCGCTCTCAACTATTTTCTTTTTCTTCATGATTCGGCGCTATTCAATCACAATTTCTATATATTTCATGTATTTTCCCCAACCCTTTCAAGGGTTTTGATCTTCTTACTTTTCCCCCTTCCTCTGTTTCGAGTTCTTCGGTAAAAGGACATTCACGGTTGGTTTTCTCGCATAATTTGAGATAGATTACCTTGTTGGATTTGTTGCAAATCTCGGCAATTATCCGATTTCTGTTGAAGTAAAGTCGGAGGTATGAATCTTAGTATAAAGTCTATGAATGCCTTGTGGGGTGAAGATTTTGTCTTCTTCTTCAAAAAGGCGTGATTTTTTTTTTTTTTAATTTTTGTATGTCTTTTATTATCGGATGAAATATATTAGCATGGATGCTTTGCTTGGGGTATGATATGCACGTGTTATTTCAACAGTATCAGGTACCTGGGCTTGTTATTTTTCCGAAACCTGGATATTTCCTTTTGATAGAGTAAGTTAATAATCGTAGTGTAGTGCATAGTATTTGTATTAGTAACTTGATTGATCACTTCACCTTGAGATGCATATAGGAGATAGTTAGTAAAGATCATTGTGCAGTTATGATGTGGCCAAAGCCGACTTGTGAGGGGTCAATTAGGGGATGACCCTCTTCCTCCCCCTATCTTGTAGTTTTTGTTCAGACCATGATGTCATTGAATGTATTGTGGGAGATTCCTAATTGATGCATTCTTCATCTGTTGGGGCCACAAATATGTTAGGAGATTGATGTGTGTCTAGATAGATAGATCAATACTGTCTATCATAGGAGTGATAATTTGTTTGTGTAATATTGTTGGAATCAATGGGTGGTTAAAGCTCTTATCTCATATGTTTTTTCAGTTATTAGTGAAACTTCACAATGGCAGATCTCAAGGAGAGGCTGCTACCACCAAAACCTGCTTCGGCTCTTAATGTAAGAGAGATTGCCAATCGACCATCTGCCTCTGGAAGGCAAGGTTTCCAAGGGGTTGATGTTCTGGGGCTAAAGAAGCGAGGCCAAGGTCTCCGATCATGGATTCGTGTTGATACAGCTGGCAACTCTCAAGCCATTGAAGTAGACAAGTTTACCATGATGAGACGTTGTGATCTACCTGCACGTGATCTTCGCCTACTAGATCCTTTGTTTGTCTACCCATCAACAATCCTCGGTAGGGAAAAAGCTATTGTTGTAAATCTGGAGCAGATACGGTGTATCATTACAGCAGATGAAGTTCTTCTCTTGAATTCCCTTGATAGTTATGTATTGCACTATGTAATGGAGCTACAGCGACGGTTGACAGCAACTGGGGCAGGGGAGGTTTGGCAATCAGATGGTTCTGACATGAACCGAAGGAGAGGAAGTAGGAGTCTTGATAATGTATTTAGCAACTCTTCCCCTGATTATTTACCTTTTGAGTTCAGGGCTCTTGAAGTTGCCCTGGAGGCGGCATGCACATTTCTTGATTCTCAGGTTAGTAGAAGTACATGTTTATGTCAGAGACTAACAAGTGCTGATCTATTTTTTTAATTTAACTCGTTCTTCATTTCTTTTTTTGTTTGCTATGAACAGAGATCTAGTATTTCTATATGATAGCATTGATTTTCTATCAATATTAATCTATGCCATATGGGGGAAGTATGACCATGTTAAGGTTAAGTGAACTAATAAGTAATTATTGTTTTGATGTGTACCTACCTACTGATTAAGGCCAAACTGCCCTTTTGTGGTAACAGTTTATAAAGTCTTTAGGATGTTCTGTAGGATTTTTTTTAGAGAAAGCCAGTATGTTGTTTCCTCTTGGCACTAAAAGATTTGGTTATTGCAATTTCCTCCCTTCTCCACTGCATTAAACCATTAATTGTTTCTTTATCCTATTGTTGAGAAAGATGTAGGAGGATCACTTGACTGTGCAGTAATTGGATGATTTCAATTTGATGTATCATGTAGCTTATGTGGTTTTGTTGGTGGTAAAGTTGTCTGGGTGTTTCAAACTTACGAGTGAGAACTAAAGAGAGAGAAAGATAGGAATTAAATATGAAACTGTGCATCTCTTCTGGAGTTTCTACATGTTAATGTTAGGTTCATTATGGTGAAAAGTGGGAAACAGTAGTAGGCAGTAGATACGATGGAGATTTGCATATTATTGTATGCCATGGAGGACAACCATAGATCCTATATAATTGTCGAGAGGTATGATGAAAAGTTATTGAAGGCAACAGTGGCCAACACTTTCTTCACATGGTCTTCATTGATATTGAATAAATTATTTGATATGGCGGCATTAGAAGTCCTATAATAGCCTTAATGTTCAAAACTAATTCTTTCATATTGTATTCAAACAGAAGAATTCTTGATCTATGTGCTTGTGTAGAATATTTTCTTCTTTGATATTCTTGTTCATTTGGTTTGGATAAATTAATGTGACATTTGCAATTCTGTTATGGCCATTTACAAAAAGGCAGCAGAGTTAGAAATCGAAGCTTATCCCTTGTTGGATGAACTGACATCAAAGATCAGTACACTAAATTTGGAACGTGTTCGTCGATTAAAAAGCAGACTTGTTGCCCTGACCAGGAGGGTTCAGAAGGTGATGCTGGGTTATATTTTCTTCTTTCCTTTTTATTGGAAGTAGCAGTTACCATATTTTTTGTATCTTATTAGTATTTGCTTTGCAAATGCATATATTCAGGTTAGAGATGAAATAGAGCAGCTTATGGACGATGATGGTGACATGGCTGAAATGTATCTTACTGAGAAGAAAAGACGGATGGAGTTGTCATTTTATGGAGATCAGTCTATGGTTGGATATAAATCAGTTGATGGTGCATCCATTTCTGCCCCAGTTTCTCCTGTTTCATCACCACCTGATTCTCGGAAGCTTGAAAAGAGCTTCAGTATTGCTAGGAGTCGACATGAGAGCATGCGAAGTTCTGAAAGTACTACAGAAAGTATAGAGGAACTTGAGATGTTGCTGGAAGCATACTTTGTTGTCATTGACAGCACTCTAAACAAGTTGACATCGGTAAACACTGTTATATACACCCACCCTTTTCATTCTTTTTTCATAACTGTTTATCAACCACTGTTTCTTGGTTTTTGTTTCAGTTGAAAGAATACATTGATGACACAGAAGATTTCATAAACATCCAACTGGTTTGTTTTCTTTCCCTGGGGTTTATGTCAATTTTATTTATCATATTTTGGTAGTGTTTCTTATGTCTGATCATACATATGCAAATGCAAATTACTGAACATGCTCACACAAACAACTCACAGTGGGGAGAGGTCGGAGTATTGTGAATTTTGTTGCTCTAAGATTGTTGGTTTATGGGACAATGGCCTCTTATTGCCTCAGTGAAAGTTGTGTATCTTACATTTCATGGGAAGAGAAATTAGTTTCTTCAATAACCACCAATCTCCATTTCACTCTTTCACTTTTTTTCCAATTTTAGTTTTTCACCTTTTTAGTTTAATAAATCTATTCTATTTTCTGAAATTACCAAGTCCCAATGAAACATGTTATGGGAATCATATTTTAGGCATGATATTATTGGGGAATGTGATTACTCTGGGGATATAAATATGTACCTTGAAACAAACTCTCTTAGTATTTCTGACTATCATGTTGTGTGGCTCCAAAAGAACAAAAACTATAAGACATTTTGTTCTGATGAATACCTCAAATTTTGTTTCTCACAGGATAATGTGCGGAATCAGCTTATCCAGTTTGAGCTTTTACTCACAACTGCAACATTTGTGGTTGCCATCTTTGGTGTGGTAGCAGGAATATTTGGGATGAATTTTGAAATTGCATTATTTAATGTCCCTTCTGCTTTCCAGTGGGTCCTAATAATAACAGGAATTTGTGGAGCATTTATATTTTCTGCATTCGTGTGGTTCTTCAAGTACAGAAGACTCATGCCCCTATAGAAAGCTACACCATGAAGAAGATTAAATAATTGCGTCCTCTCTACTAATGTTCCATGTTTGGTACGCAAACATAAAATTCAAAAGGAAAGCCTACACAGAGCAATTCTTTCAATTCAATTTTGTATCAGTTTTTAGGTTTTTTATGACGACAATCTGATTCAGCAATGTCTATATTTATGGACAAAATTGATACTTAGAATACAAAATTCATCTGGAAACTTTATCTCATACACCTTTGCTGCACTGTTTATCATAAATATTTCGGGTCAGTTTTTATGGACGGGTTTCTTCTCTATGAATTTGTAGACATCACTGGGTCTTCTTGGTCTTCTTACAGATTCCACATTTTATTTACTTCTCACAAACTTTTAAGCTTAAATATAAATGTTCTCAGACGAGTTTTATTCCAAAATAAAAGTGTATGCAAAGTTATGATTCTTCTAACATGAAAAAAGAAGAAAATAAAATTAATCATTCTTCTTTTTATACATGAAACCAATAATTAATAATTTTTATAATATTCTTTTTGGTTAATCCTACACTTCAATCTATAATATTCTTTATAGATTGAATTATTTCTTTTCTATCCATGATTGCATCAATTAAAAGAGACATACATAATCTTGCTTGATAACTTCCCACTTACAAAAGAAAGAGTGCATTATTGCTTCTCATTGCAACAAGTGTGGTGCCAACTTTGAATTGACGTATCACTTACCTTTTCAATGTCATTTTTGTAAAGAGGACATGGAGTTAGAGATTTGATAAGTTGGTAACTTGTTCTTTAGCAATTATCTTATCTATTCATAACATAAGTTAATTGTCTCAAATCTTATTTTAGTTGTAGTTATCCTTTTTGTGTAAAGCTAGTTTCTTATGATTAAAAATAGAAAAATCAAATGTATAGAACAGAGAAAAATATATGGATATTTTAGAAAACGATATTTATAGAGATGACATGTTTTGTTGAAAATGCACATATATGTTACTAAGTTAAACAAGAATAAAAATAAAACTCTTTAACTATAAATTTAAATAATTTATTTTTTATGTCTTTGGTCTTACTCTTGTTTTTATATTCTACATTTCTTTTAATTTAATGACATTATCGATATATCAATTGCGGGTTGTCCCAGTAAGTCTAATATATTTTAGGAGTCGATGCCAAAGATAATATATATATGTCTTTCTCCTCCAACCCACCGTCTTTTAAGGATAAAACCATGATGAAACACCGATTTTTAAAACGAACAATATCTCAAATACAGTGATTGACCCTAACGATGTTGTCTCCCCTTAAAGATTACCCTTAAAGATGTTGACCTATTTTAACCACCTCCAAACCATATTGAAGATCTACAATCTTCAACACAAATGGTATATAGAAAATCCATTATTGATACAATTATAATGATTATGGGATTGAGAAAAGGGATAAATTTTACTAATAAATGAGTTGATTGTTTATGGACACAATTAAGGTGAAGATGGAAATTACTTTTCAACAACTTGGATTATGTAGTTAATAATGTACTAAGAGGAGATTTGAATTGGTATGTAAGGGTGAATATCCATTCTTCCCACAAGTCCCCATCTGGCTCATTATTTCCTCTCATTGCCTCTTCAATGTCTTATCATCACACTCCTGCACTTCACTACCTTCAGATTCTCCTCTCAAATTTCCCATCACAATCAACATAAATAAAATGGTCTTGAACATTCATCACACAATCTAAATTCTGCTAAAAACTATGATCCAAGTAAAATTTATCAAATCATACAAACCAGTAGTATCCCCATTTCATGAGCTCCACATCACTATTCCAAATCCAAGAAGCATATATGTTATTTATAGTTACTAGTGGGAAATGCCTCTTTATGTTTCAAGAAAAATATAATATATTAATATTAATGGTTAAATGAAAAGTGATAAGTGTTATGAATGATATGTTGAGTAGGATTTAAAAGAAATAAAATAATGAAAATTAAAAATTAATTTTTAAAGTACACAAATTCAAGGATTTTTTATAAGAAAAAATTGAATTGTTTAATTACTATGTTATCACTCAATTATAAATTATGTCATATATATAATATTTGTAAAATATTAAAAGCATATTTTCAAAACTATAGTTTTAAAAAATATAAAATACTATTTTAATAGCACAATATTTTATATGATTTATAAATTTTTGGGAATGTGTGATATTTTTGGATAAGTTTTGGTGATAAGAGTGACATTTAAGGGCCGAATAGTTAACCAATAAATTGTTGTGGTTGAGTAGGTGGCTGGTTGAAGCAACCTAGAAAGTGATGGGAAAGTAGTTTGAAAAAACTTACACAATAAATTGAAGTTAAACCCAAAAATCGGTGCATGCCCTACTCTTATTTATCACCTCTTCAATTCATTTTCTATCATCACTAAAACTTTGCAAGTTACCAAAAAACTTATTTTCAATGTTGTGTGGGATTATTAAAAAAAATTGTATTATTTTTCTAACATAAGGATAAAAAAACAACATGTCATTTTTAGTTGAGTTGGCAAACTGCCTCATTCACTCATCACATTGATAAACTCTTAAGGGAAATGCTTACAAAATATATGCACTTTCTTAGAGTTCCTTCCAACAACTCTATTGTTGGATGATGTTCATGTGCCAATAAACACACATTTTGGTGTTTTTTAGAAGGAAAGTAAAATTATTGACTCAATGTTAAATTCATTAATTTATTTTTGTTAGATAAGCATGCATGTGTTACTACAAATTGGTCTTCAATTCAATTCATATAGGTATTAAAAGAGATACTACTCAGGTAACGATATATTAAGTATCTACTTTTTTAAAGATCATAAATAATTAATTGTTATATTGACGAGACCATTTTAGAGAATTAAAAAATTATTGGTTTTTAAATTAGTTTCTACTATTGATAAATAATTTCTAAATTGATATCTAATTAGCTACCAAAGTTTTTCTACCAAATTTAAAATCTAAATAGTAGTCAAAACCTTGGTAACTAATTAGATATCAGTTTAAAATTTATTTATCAATAATAAAAACTAATTTAAAAACCATTTTTCAATAATATTTGAGTTGAAAAGTGAATGAAAAAAATAATAATTTGATATTATTAACAATGCACCATATTATAATTACAATTAAAAAGATAAATAATTTTGAATCCTAATATATTAACAAATAGTATATACATACACTTCACACTCTAATAAATAAATATTTTATTTTGTAGTTTAAAATATTATTATATTATTTTAAATAATGTTAGGTGCATGTATTTCACTGTTAATGTTAAATAAACTTTTCTCATAACTTTTTCTGAAATGGACCAAACTGCACCAAAATTGGACCAATTTTAAAATTGCATTGATTAAAATAGCATTTTCCAATAAAAAAAATAGAAAGTATTATGATGATAACAATACATCACCCACAACTAAGTAGTTGCAGTAAGTGGGCCCAACCGATCACTGCATTGAAATGGAAACCTTAAAAAGCAAGTCACATAATACAACGTATCATTGTGATTTGGAGGGAAGAAAGATGCTCATCAACGTCAAGCAATCCACCATGGTGCGTCCGGCGGAGGAGACGCCGCGGAGGCCGCTGTGGAATTCCAACGTCGATTTGGTCGTGCCAAACTTCCACACGCCCAGCGTCTATTTCTACAGGCCAAGCGGAGCCTCCAATTTCTTCGACGCCGCCGTCATGAAGGCGGCACTCAGCAAGGCCCTCGTCCCTTTCTACCCAATGGCCGCCCGCCTCCGCCGCGACGACGACGGCCGCATCGAGCTTTTCTGCGACGGTCAGGGAGTGCTCTTCGTCGAGGCTGACACCACCGCCGCCATCGACGACTTCGGCGACTTCTCACCCAGCCTTGAGCTCCGGCAGCTCATCCCCGCCGTGGATTATTCTGCCGGGATCGAAACGTATCCGCTCCTAGTTCTACAGGTATGTTGTTTCATTCACACTTAACACGTGCCTTTCCCACACTTCTTTTGTTTTCTCATTCAGCCTTCACGTTGATATTTAGGTTTAGTTTATTCATGAGTTTTGCCTTTTTTTTTGCACACACAAACCTATCCGAGATTCACACTGATATGACATGGACACAGAGATATATATAATTTTTACACTGATATAATACACGGAACACAGAGATATATATAATTTTTACACTGATATGACACGGACACAGAGATATAAATAAATTTTACATTTGATATGACACGGACACAGAGATATATATAATTTTAAGATGTAAGATAAGGGAACACGAATATATATAATATATAATTATAAATTATATAAATTGTTAATAAAAGTTTATATGAATGAATAAATAAATAATGTTTCAATTTTTTTAATAGAAAGATGTTTCTTTTCAAAAAAATTTATTCTTTGTTTTTACAATAATAAAATTTTATACAATAAATTTGAATTTTTAGAAAATTAATATATATTTTTTTAAAATTCTATTAGAATGTGTTAGAATTGTCAGATATTCAAACAACAAATATTTGTTTGAATTAAACACTTCATCAATTTGTATTTTCGTGTCGGTATCAATACGACGGACACATTATTTAAGAGACGTATCCGAACTTGTTAGACAGAAACACTCATCTAGATTTACCTAAATTTGTTTTAAACAATATTTAAACTTGATGGTTCAGAAATTTACGTGAATTGTTATAATTTTTCCACTTCTTCTTAATTTCTATGAGGAAAAACAATGTTTAGAAGTTTCCGAACAAGGATTAAAAGAGGGTACATGAATAATGTATAATTTAGGTTTGCACTGTCTTAAACACACCATTGATAAATGAAAATAAATGGTTGATTATTACTCTTACAATGCATTTAACACGGCCTATGGTAAATTTGGAATATTTGTTTAACTTTTTCATTTTTTATTTAACCAATATACTAACATTATTGTATTTTTTTTATCCATTAACACTGAAAATAAAATTTCACTTCTATTATTTGTCCATTTGAAAATTAATTTTAATTATATCTTTGTATTTACATATTTTATGCCTTTTAACATAATTTTCTTATAAATAAATATATTAATTAATTTACATACTGTCTTTTAAATATATAAATGAAGAAATACGTGGGATAATATATATAAAGAAAAGTGAGAATGCACATGAGAAGCATGAATTTGGGCCATACTTAACTTTTTCTTTTTCTATGAAAAACATTAAATAGTATACAATCAATTGAGAGCGTTCCAACCACTCTCACCTGCAATTCGATATTGGAAAAAATTTCTTTTAACACCCAAAAAGCTTAAAAAACCATTATAATAATATAATAATATAATAATATTTTAAATTAAAAAAAATATAATATAATTAAAATATCAGTTTATTATAGTATGTGAAGTGTATACATTTTAGTGTGTATGATTCTGGTTTTTGAACGTTTACAAGTTTGTAGTGTTTCTGAAACATTTGAGAAGATGATAAAGAATAGTAACAGAGTATGAACAGGTAACATATTTCAAATGTGGAGGTGTGTCACTGGGTGTTGGTATGCAACACCATGTAGCAGATGGAGCTTCTGGTCTTCACTTCATCAATGCATGGTCAGATCTTGCTCGCGGCTTCGATATTTCCCTCCCTCCATTCATCGACAGAACACTACTCTGTTCCCGGGATCCACCTCGTCCTGTTTTTGATCACATTGAATACAGGCCTCCACCAGCCATGAACACCACCACCCTGCAACCACCAAAACCAGGCTCTGACGGTGCTGTTGCCGTCTCCACTTTCAAACTGAGCCGTGACCAACTGAACACCCTCAAGGGTAAGTCCAGAGAAGATGGCAACTCAATCAGCTACAGCTCCTATGAGATGCTGGCTGGTCATGTATGGAGAAGTGTGTGCAGGGCAAGAGAACTACCTGATGAACAAGAAACAAAACTGTATATTGCAACTGATGGAAGGTCAAGGCTGCAACCTCCCCTGCCCCCTGGTTACTTCGGCAATGTCATCTTCACCACCACCCCTGTTGCAGTGGCTGGCGATCTCATCTCAAAACCAACATGGTATGCTGCAAGCAGAATCCACGATGCATTGATGAGAATGGACAACGAGTATTTGAGATCAGCTCTTGACTATCTAGAGCTGCAGCCTGATCTGAAAGCGCTTGTTCGTGGATCACACACTTTCAGGTGCCCAAACCTTGGCATCACTAGCTGGGTGAGGCTTCCAATTCATGATGCTGATTTTGGTTGGGGAAGACCCATTTTCATGGGACCTGGTGGGATTGCATACGAGGGGCTATCTTTCATTATTCCCAGCTCAACGAACGATGGCACCATGTCTGTGGCAATCGCTCTTCCTCCTGACCGAATGAAAGTGTTTCAGGATTTGTTTTATGACTTTTGAACTCTCGGTTCAATATGGTCACTGCGATTCTGAGGTTGTGTTACTTCTTAGTTCATTTAAGTGCTTTTGTTTTCCATAAATGTATGAATGTTGATAACAGTGGCAAGGAGTCATAATCCGTTAATACAAATGAACTTCGAAACAAGTGTACATTTGATGTCACATGTATGTATGGTAAAAGATTTTTCTGTTTTCTCCTTTTCCTCTCTGTTTTTGAGCCATGATCGATACGTCTATGTTCATCCTTAGTGCTTCAGTTACGATTCCATGGTTCTCTGCAGTTGCTTGCAGATACCAGTTCTAAGAAATATGGTGGAAAAAGATGCAGAGTTTACGTAAGGTGGTAATAAATAGGGCTTTTAGCATAATGAGTTTTTTTTTTTTTTTTTTATCAAAATGGGGTAGGTTTAAAAAAAATTACAAATTTAGGCAAGTCGTGACAATTCGACACGACTTCGTATGCACAAATCGTCTCAATTAGACACGACTCTGTCATGTCATACTGAAGTCGTGCCAAGTTGGCACGACTTCTTCCACGTCATAATTTTTTATTTTTTTTAATTTTATTGTTTATGCATTAGGTAGTAAGTTATGTAATATTAAAAATTAATTTGATACATAATTTTTTAAGAATGTTAGTTTTAAGGAACAAAAAATTGGATAATTGTGTATCCAAAATGAATATTCTAAGAGTGTTATGAAAATACAAACCAAACATGACAAAGCAAACCTGCCAAGCTATGACCCTTTATGTATTTATTCATTCAATTCAACCATGATTCATACACGATTATCCAATCTTTTGTTCCTTAAAACTAATACTCTTAAAAAATTATGTATCAAATTAATTTTTAACATTACATAACTTACTACCCAATATATAAACAATAAAATTTAAAATACATAAATTATGACGTGGCATAAGTCGTGCCAAGTTGACACGACTTCAGTATGGCAGGGTAGAAATCATGCCAAGTTGGCACGACTTGCCTAAATTTGTAATTTTTTTTAAACGGACTCCATTTTGATAAAAAAAAAAAAAACCCATCATAATAAAAAAAAACTCTAATAAATACTATGAGGATGCTCTTGTTTATTACAATTTATCGATACCTAACAACCTAATCACAAATATTTTATAGCACATTGGAATCCATATTTTCATTCACATAAAATATTATTTATTTTTACTTCTTTTATTAATAAGGTAGGTTTTACATTATTATTTTTATACTTTTTTTGTCGGTTGTCGATGACTTTTTCATGTTTAATATGGTTCTATTTTCTTATGTTGAGATTTTAGGTTCTATATTACTTGTTTTCATAATATTTCCTAAAATAATAATAATTTAAATATACTAAAAATATCCTATGTATAAATTAAAAAAGGTTTTTTCGAAGAAAGTAAAATTATAGGATTCGAGCTAATCTGCTTTTTTATTTCTTGAACTTGTTGCATTGGATTGTATCTTAATAAACTACGAAATTTCCTTCTTAATTAATGAATACTGTATTTTGATTTGCATTACTTTAACTTGAATTTTCGCAATGCCTAAGTGGAATGATGATGAAGGGTGAGAATACAGCAACATGCATTTTATCTCACCCACTACTCATTGCTTACACATTATCACTATTCTTTTTTCTTTCTCCTTAATCATATGCTGCTATAACCAAACCATTATATATGCGCTTCAACTTTACTTCATTTCTCAAATACTTTCATAATATCAGATCACACTTACAATTCCAGATATAGTTATTCAAGATTAGTGGTTCCTTTTCTATTTCAAAATTCCATATCTGTGCTAATCTACCTGAATCTTTTCATAATCTTCATTTGTTGGCAAGTTTTAATAATGTCAATTGTAGCCTATGAAGTCCAGACACGGATACGGGTACGGATACGACAAAGCGGTCTAAATAGTATCTGACCAGAGGTATAATCACCAGTCACCACCAGCTATAGTGGAAGATGAAATTCCTAGAGACGAGGCAAAAGTTCCTGCAGTGTCCCCATTAAGGTATCTCTTGAGACGATCTAAGTCATCTGCTGCATCAAGCATGGTTGGTCTTGTCGAAGGTGACTCCTGTGTGCAGAGAAGTCCCAACTCGATTAACTCTGAAATAGCAACCTCCCATGTCTTTCTAACCTCTTGGGATTCATCTCTTGAAGCTGTCACCAAAGCAGGATCTACCACTTTTTCTACCCTTCCGTGAAAATGAATCTTTACCCATTTCTGCAGACTTAACCCTCCAACAAACATGTCATCTATTGGTCTTCTTCTAGTCACCATCTCAAGAACTAGAATGCCAAAGCTATAGACATCTCCTTTGATAGATGAACTGGATCCAAATCCATATTCTGCATGAGAAATTGTGGAAGAGTACTGAAGACTTATTACTTGAACTAGTGGAAAATATTTACATCAAATGCATAACAAGAGTGTCACCTTTCTGGTATATGTATGAGATAATACTTTCACCAAAACATGATGTAACATATTTCATTAGAGTTAAATTGTGACTGATTTAGACTAATTGAATTGCTTGGTTTAATGTTGCTTCTTACGCTTTTCATCTTATGGCAGCAATTTTGCAAGATACACATTACCTGGTGCAATGTATCCAATAGATCCAAAGAACAAATTTGCACTAGAGTTGGCCATATTATCAATAGCCCCACCTCCAGCACTCATGATTAGCCTTGCAACACCAAAATCAGAGACGAGAGCTGTCATGTCATCATTGAGAAGACAATTGCTTGGTTTTAGATCACAGTGTATGACTCTGACAGGAGAATGATGATGCAAATAGGCCATCCCTTCAGCTATATCACTGCAAATATTGACCCGCTGGACAATACTCAAGTGTGATGATCCAGAAGAAGGATAGAGGATGCTCTCCAAGCTGCCATTGGCCATATAAGGTAGAACAAGAGCCTTGAAATCGGGTAGGCTACATGCTGTAATAATCCTCATAAGATTTCTGTGTCTAATTCTCTTCAAAACTTGGCATTCTCTGTTGAAGCTCTTGGTAGAATTTCCAGATTGCAAATGCAGCACCTTCACTGCTATTGGTGTCCCCTCCAAGAGAACACCTCTATAGACATGTCCATAACTACCTGATCCAACAAGTCTCTCATTGTCAAATCCTCCAGTGGCATCTGACAGTTCCTTATACGAGATTCTTGGGAAGTTACCGATCAAATCTGTTCTAGCTGAATTTTTGCTTGCCTCTGTCCTCTGAGAGCTGATGATTACTTTAAGACGCTTGCAACCAATTACACAGCAAATTACTGACAACAAGGTCGATATGAAGATCACCAAAATCAATAAAATCAATAACAAACGAGCATGAATCCATCTTCTCCTTTGATAGCACAAGGATATGCCTGCAATTGTCCCACAAAGTTTTGGATTCCCTAAGAATGACAAGTTTGAAACTGAATTAAAGATACCCCCAGATGGAATCTTTCCTTCCAGATTGTTAAATGATAAGTTGAGAAAAGTAAGCGTTTCAATTTTACCAAGTTTTGCTGGTATCAATCCGGATAACTGATTTCGTGAAACATCAAAAGATTCAAGGTTCTTCAGATCGCCCAGGGACTGAGGGAGCTCTCCTTGAAGAAAGTTGTTCGAAAAGTTAATCATTGAAACAGCAATGCATCCTGATATCTGAGGGAAGATGCTTCCAGTGAGGTAATTGGAGGAAAGATCTATCTCCTGAACCTTTTCTAATTTGCTGAGCTCAATTGGCAGGTCACCTTCAAGGTGGTTATGGGAGACATTTATGAAAATTCTGATCTCATGCAAGCCTGCCAATTTCAGTGGGATGCTTCCTGTTAATCTATTGTGGGACAAGTCAAGCCTGTACAGATTAGTGCACCGTCCCAATGTGGGGGGTATTGTTCCTGAGAGAAGGTTATTGTTGAGAAACAAAGAATTTAGTCTCACCAAATTTCCCAAACTGTCTGGAATCCTACCTGAGAATTGGTTGTGTGACAGATCCAATAGACCCAGATTGAGACACTTGCCTATTGCTTCTGGAATTGGAATTTTGAAATGGTTGTCTGATAAGAAAAGTTGTTCCAACCTTGGCAATCTGAATATATCTGAGGATATAGTTCCATTTAGAAGATTGGATGTTAAATTCAGAATGAAAAGACTAGAAAGGTTTGCTAAGCTGCAAGGAATTGATCCAAAAATTTGGTTTTCCTGCAGCAGCAGGGTTCTTAGGTTGGTGAGTTGGCTGGGGAAGGTATCAGTGAACCTTCCCCCAAGGTCCATTCCTGCCAATTCAAGCTCCTCTAGATTACTGTTGTTTCTGAGAGCAGTGAAAAATGGATCGAGATTGGTGTTGCTATCATGGCTTACCATGTTGTTGTATGACAAATGAAGGTAAAGAAGATATGGCCAACTGCTTACAAACTTAGCAGGCAATTCGCCAGATAGATAATTGTTCTCCACATCTAAATGTTGAAGCGATAGATTGGTGAGCGAGAGAGGAAGCTGCCCAGTAAATTGATTGTTGTATAAACTGATACTCCACAGGATTTTGCAGTTTCCAATCTCTTCAGGGATTTTACCACTCAATGTGTTGCTGGAGAAGTCCACAACATTTAGCAGAGTGCAGTTAGAAAAGAGAGATGGAGGAAGCGAACCTGATATGTTATTTTCCTTGATCACTAGAATGTTGAGCTTGGAAAGCATGGAAAAGGAGTGTGGTATTGAGCCATGCAAATTATTCCCCTCAAGAATGATGCAGTGAATGCGTCTGAGGTTGGAAAATTCAGGAGAAATAGTGCCAAATAATTGAGTGCGAACAATCTCAAGGTTGTGCAGTCCAGTGAGATTGGAAAGAACAGGTGAAAGAGGCCCCAGAAGAGGTTTATCATATAGGATGAGTCGTGTAACACGGTTATGGGACGTGTCACATTGAACACCCGTGAAGTTGCAGACAGGAACGGCTTCATCCCAGTTTGCAAGTGAGGAAAGAGGGTCTGATACGATTGTTTTTCTGAATTCCAGAAGCGCAGCTCTATCGGTGAGTAAAGAATGAGAAGGGTGGTGGCGGCTTGGAAAGGAGTGACCAAATGTTACAAGTAAAAGGAAGAACAAGGTTTCTGAGAAAACCATGTTGTTTGTCGAGGTGGGAATGGTGGCATGGTGGAAAACTCTGATGATTTGAAGAAGAAAAATCCATGATTGGAGATGAGTAGATTCTCAACTGAGTTGAGTAGATTCTCAACATGGACATGATCTCAACTCAAGCATGTTGTTTTGCGCATGACATTTCCAAAGCAGCTTGCAATCTTTGCTTCTGCTTCCAACAGTGGCGCACTCACACACACACACTCCAGTAATGGCTGCGTATAGCACTACAAAGTTATTAAAAGAAATAGCAGATTTTTTTCTTTGTGCAAAGCAATGCGATTGTCACAAACGTCACATACCAACGTATGCAAACCAAGTTGACAATCTTAAGATGTCAAAGCAATTGCTTGGGTTCACTGTCTCAGTGGAATTTTTTCATGTCACAACTTTAAACAAACAAATTACCCATTTAAAATTATGGATAATGTTCCGCTACAGTTAAAATCTAGTCCCACATTCTTTAAGAGTGAATATATTTATATATTTTAATACACATTTCTTCGTATTTATTTAAGAAAAGAAACAATGTTATCTTGGACTATGGTCAAATAAAATAATATTTTATTTTTTTAATGAATCTAAAATGAAAAATTAAAATTTACTCAATCTAGATAAAAAAAATTTGAGCAGCGGTAATAGATTATTATCAAACAAATAATTATTAGTGTAATCTAAATGTTCTATATAAAACCAACAAACTTCTCACATTCAAGAATCCAATTATTATAATAAGCAGCTAAATTAAACAATGTAATTTCTAATATAAATGAACTCTTATGTGTTTATGAGATTAAAAATCTATTTCTAAGTTTATGTAGTTTTTCTAAAATGTTAGTAGCATAAAGCCTAAATTACAGACTACCCAAAAATAAAAAATAATACATTTAGTTAGGGTGATACGACCCAATACCATTCAAGGAATTGATTAATAAAAAAACCACAATATAATATAATTCAAAATTAAAGATAATATAAAGAAAACTCTACAATGCATAACTTGATTTAAAAAAAAAACACAAGAAAAATCAATTTGAATTAAGACAATTCAACAAACATCTACAACAAAGGAAAATATTGGTGATAGCGATGGTTGCATAAATGGTTGAAGCAAAAGGCACCAAAGAAAGGAACTCAAACACAATGACATAAGACAAAATAAGACAAAATAAGACAATAAAATTAAGACAAAAAAGAAAATAAAACAGAAAAAATAAGACAAAAATTATATATATTATATTTGGTGAATGATTTTTTTTAAATATTGTTTTGAATGTGTTAATACCATGTTTGTATAACTTACTAGATGACATCAGTCCTGTGAAAATGTACCTAATCTTGGTTTTTTTTTGTTCAATTTACTCAAATAAATAGATTTTTAAAAAGTTACATAAATGAACAAGCTATGTTTTGATGAAGTCCTACTTACATGACTTCAAATTATTTCTATAGTTTTTAAAAACTTGTTGATTTCAATAAATTTTTTTAAAAAATGCCTAAGTTTAATGAAAAAAAAAAAATCTCATCCTGAGTGGTATAATGTAAGCAAAAGTCCATGTTCTTATTATTTTTAGGTTGGTGTTTGGTCATCACAACCACTCTCTTGTTGTTGAATGACATAGGGTTTGTTTAAGAAACCCCATTTTTTAGTTGTTTTAAAGGTTTTGGTTGCCTAATACATGAGGTTACCATTTTAATAAGACGCATTACAAGCCACACCTGAATAATATCACGTGTGAACTTTTAGGCAAATAGTATATTACCATGCACTGTTAAAGGAGTGAGTGAATGTGTTATCATTTTTTTATGTGCTTCTGTTTAAGGTTTAGGCTATCTAGTATTCTTTTTTGTCCAGTATCTAATGCAGGATATAGTTAGATTTTTTAAATCATTACATTTGGTTCAAAGTTGTGTCTTATATATGCAAAATAGCAAATGAGAATGCATCTTTTCTACTGTGATCTCGACCCATAAACTACTTCCATATGTTTCTCAATTGTCATGTTGTGAAGGGTGAGTGTATATATATAAGGTATGTGACCTAAAGGTGAAGAAGAAGCATCAATTTAAGATCTGGTGAGTTAAGGTATATAGCATGAAGACTCTTCATCTTCTCCTACTTTCTCTCTTTGCTTTCCACCTGCTGCTGCTGTTTTCTTCTACTGTTTCTGCACAAGCTACAATTCTAGGTATTAATTACTTTCTAATTCAATACTATTGGTACTATAAGATAAAAAGTAATAAACCAAAGTCAAAATAGTGTACTATGAAGAGAAATAAAAGGTGCAGCAAAGTTTGTGATGAAATATATATTATTATTTCATGGTGTTTTCAGGCTCTTCAGGTGGATCAAGTATGGAAGTGATGAAGATGAGGCCACCAACACGTCCACGAAGACACTCACCACCACCACCAACTCCAGGGTATTCTCCTGAACCTGGTCCAGGAAGAACTCAACAAAGATCTCCTCCAACACCTTTCATTGTTGTACCAGCAGCTACCATCTCTCTTTCTTCTGCATCAGCATGATTCTTCTGCATCAGCATATTATTTATATAGGTGTATGTACGTGTGTGAATTAATGTTTTTCTGTGTACACAGAAATAAAGACTTGAAGTTCTTGCTGTGATTAATTTGGTGAGGATAAACCTATGAAGCTTGTATGAATAGATAACAGCTTCTTGTGAATTATCTTCTGTTTGTGTGTATGTATCAAGTATTGCTTGGAGTGATTTTGAAGTTCATCAGTGTTAATTAATTAAGTTTATATACCATTCCATGTTTTGTAACTTAGATTCCTAATGCACTAACTTATATGATTTAACTCTTAACATTGATTAAAAAAAGTAGTTATATCTGTGACAACAAATTATATATATATATATATATATATATATATATATAACTCTATCTTAATCTTAATATAAGACACTTCTAGAAAGGGCTGAATTTGATTCAAATAAATTACATAATCAACTTAAAAATAATTAATTCAAAGTTGAGAAAACTTAAAAAAGACTATTTCATCTTTTTGATTTTTTTTAAAACAATAACATAATTTTATTATTGTTAATAAATATGATTTTGTAACGTTTAAAATTAAATTTATTTATTTTTGAAGTTTGTGTGTGCTTTTGAATTTTAAAAATATATAATTTTTTTCATTTGCTTAATGTTGATAAAATTATAATATTATAAAGTCATAGTAATATTATATTATTATTATACAATAGAGTTCACCATCATTAAATCATAAAATTGTTTTTAATTCAAAATAAATTTATTTCTTAAATTCAAGTTATAGTAGCTAAATGTCATAGTTTCTTGTTATTAAGAATTTTAGAAAAAAAAAATTGCTTAAGTAAAGGTTAATTGATAAAAAAAACTTAACATGAAACAATTTTCTGATAAAGTATAGAGTTTGTTCATTATTGAACAGATAAAAACAGTAATAGAATAGATGATCATCTAAACAAATTTATTCTACATTATTTTATGGTTTTAAAAATTCAAAATTAATTAAAATAGAGTGAGATTACAAATACAAATGTTTTAATTTTCTTTTAAATAAAATGAAATTACTTATGTATGTTATTTTTCATCTAAACATTTACTTTTGTACATATCTTATTTTTTTTAGTATGTAAAAGTAAAATTTAGAAAGAAAGAAGATGAAAAATTAAATATTACTATTTCACACATTTTGCTATAATATGTTTTTATAATAATTGTTACTATAATTATTTATTTTGAAGTATGGTGTATGCTAATATTAGTAATAGTTTTGAATGTGAAAAGTGAAGTAAAGAGGAGAAGGAAACACGTGTGCAGATAGTGGTAGGTCCCACACCGAACCCTTTAAAATGTCTACCTCACTAGGGCGCCAAAACTCTCCCATTTCTCTCCGACCTCACCACCTTCACCACCTTCACCGCAATTCCACCACCTCACTGGTATGTCTCTATCTTCATCTGTTTTTCCTAACCCTAACCCTAACCCTAACATTCTTTTCTTCTCTCCTCTTCCCATTCTTCACATTTCTTTTCTTCTCAACTCTTCACCACTTTCATTCCACCTATTCTTTTTTTTTTTTTTTTTTTATTTTTTTTTTTTCATTTTTTTTTTTTTTTTTTTTTTTTTTTTTTTTTTTTTTTTT
>Ga0123342_1001891_pt1 | contig 35034 bp, 27 predicted proteins | sample Turbeawhitnodule_FD_89960 | JGI IMG/M metagenome (GOLD analysis project Ga0123342, IMG submission 89960) | Root nodule microbial communities of legume samples collected from Mexico - Turtle bean Mexico white nodule | ecosystem: Host-associated > Plants > Roots > Nodule | place: Mexico: Nepantla... | reverse complement strand
GTTTTTGATGCATGCAAGTATTTTTGTTGGAACGTTGATATATTGTTAATGGAATACTTAGAGTATCTCCATTAACAAATAAAAAGATCCTGTCAGTATCAGTATAAACGATGTTTCCCTCGTAGTCGGCTATAGCGGAAACTTAATGGAGAAAAGGGTTACCCATATTTTGCATGTTTGTGGAAGAACGAACATTTTCAGTGGTCGGCGGAATGAGAATAAGATTTTCAACGTCTGAAATAATACCTTTCCAACCCCTAGTTCTCTTCAAACCTGTACCAGGCCGACTGATCTAACTTTACTTGTGCGTCATTGATCGAGCGATCAACTCGATTATTGTTCAAGATCACAAAATTGAGCAAAGGCCTATTTATTACGTCAACAAGGTATTACAAGGTGTCAAAACACGATACTAATCAATGAGAAAGAAGCCTTAATCGTCGTCTTCATTGCCTAAATGTCATGACACTATTTTCAGAACTACATGATCATGGTCATGACGGATCTTCCGCTTTGACAGGTTTTGAGCAAACCCGATATGGCTGGGAGGATGGTCAAATGGGTGATAGAATTATCTGAATTCGACATCTAATTCAAATCCCGAGGTCCGCTAAAAGGTCAGATACTAGCCGAGTTGATCCCCCAACAAGCAACACCAAAGGAAGACTTCACTTGGGACCTTTCAGTGGATGGAGCCTCTAACATGAAGCACAGTGGGGCAGGTATCATCTTAGAGGGATCAGGTGGGGTGTTACTAGAACAAGCCCTTTGATTCTCTTTCAAAGCAAGCAACAATTAGGGGAAGTTTGAAGTCGTGATTGTTGGAATGTTACTGGCCAAAGAAATGGGAGTCCAATGACTAATGGTGAAGAGTGATTCACAACTAATTATCGAACAAATAAAAGGAGGCTTTCGAGCTAAGGACCCTCACCTATCTCTTTATCTCAAGTACGTTAAAACTCTGGCCGAGAACTTTTCACTATTCGACCTCATACATGTACCTAGAGACCAAAACTACAAGGTCGACCTCTTATCTAAACTGGAAACATCAGGAAGAGGGGGAGCCCATCGAATAGTCATACATGAAACTTTGAGAGCACCCAAGGTGATAATGGGGATCAGGCGCAGGCCATTCAACGCGAGATGGTACACCCTAGTTGACGTGCATCTATTCAGGTATGCCTATCTAACCCGCTATTGACTTGTGTTGATAACGAACAAGCTAATCGGATCTTGGTCGAACTACACGAGGGCGTCTGTGGAAATCACATAGGGGGTAGAGTCCTTTCCCTTAAAGTGACTCGAGTGGGATTTTTCTGGCCTACAGTAAAGGAGGACAACCACCTGTACACAAAGAAGTGCGACCAATGACAGAAACATGCTAATTGGCACCATGCACTAGCAGAAGAGTTACATTCCATATCTAGCCCCTAACCTTTCCATACCTGGGGCATAAACATACTGGGACCTTCCCTCAAGCGATTCGGCAACTTAAATATATGATTGTAGCTATAGAATACTTCACAAAATGGATAGAGGCAAAGCCTGTTGCGGTAATAAAAACAAAAAAGATACAAACTTTCCTTAGGAAGAATGTAGTGTGCCATTTCAGGATACCAAGACAACTAATCTCTGACAACGGAACGCAGTTAGCCAATTGAAAGTTAGGAGAGACGTGCAGAGAGCTCGACATTTATCAAATCTTTTCTTCGCTTGAGAATCCTTAGATGAATAGCCAGGCAAAAGCAACCAACAAGATGTTGTTACGAGGACAAATAAGAAGGTTGGAAAAAGCAAAAAGGGGGTTGGCCTGACAAAATACCAAGGGTACTATGGTCCTATCATACCGTAGAAATAGTGGCGGCCTCCCACCGAGCTCGGAACGTCACTGAACAGGGCTCGGACGAAGGACGTTGGGCCAACTTGGATACAATCGACGAGCTTCGAGAGAATGCCTGAATACACTCTGAGGCCTTCAAAAGAAGAATCAAAAGACAACACAAGACCAAAGTAATTCCCCGACAGGTCAAGGTCTCCGACCAAGTACTCTATAAGGCTCATCCCTACCAGGTGAAAAAAAAATTATCACCAAGGTGGTCGGGACCTTACATAATATGTAAAATAGTGGGAAATGGAGCCTATCAGCTGGAGACCCTTGACAGCGGTATTATCTCAAGAATGTGGAACGCTTCAAATCTTAAGTTTTATTTCAGTTAAGTATGTAATGTTTTCTTTTTCATACAGAACAATTAATTTAATATGGCAGAGAGACACTTCTTTCCCTTGAGTTTTTTAATTTTTTCTCAAGGGTTTTTAAAACTACTGATTTCATATATATTTTGACTAATGGTTACCAATCAATACTTGGACCCGAGCAGTCCGATCAAAACAACTCAAACTGAATCTGGTTGAATCCATACTCGAAACCGAGCAGTCCGATCAAAACAACCCAGATTGAATCTGGTTGAATGCAGACCCAAGCAGTCCGATCAAAACAACTTAGACTGAATTTGGTTGAATCTATACTCGGACCTAAGCAGTCTGAGCAAAATAACATAGAATTTACTCTGGTTGGAACGCCGCTCGAACCGATTTGTAAACAGGTTTCATTTTCGACTCTACTAAAATGTCATTGCCTTCGAAGAATGGACCCCACAAACAAGCAGGTCAGGCCACAAGGAAATCTCGATAAAAGCCATACCCTCGTCAAAGGTTAGATTTATTTCTTGGTTAAAAATAATCACGCACGATATATTTTTTCCTTACACAAAGGTCACATACAAAACACGCTTAAAAAAGTCACCTATTCGTTTGAGTTAAAATAAATCTCACACTCAACTACGTTTTTCTTTTTATCCCTTTAAAGTTTCAAAAAAATCCGCCAAGTTATAACATACCCAGGTCACCACAAGACATTAAATAAAGGATCAAACAACTGTACTTACAAAGCATAAAGAGAGATAATTTAAGTCTTAAACATTATAGAAATAATGAAACATTAAGAAGTCCAAAGGTAAGTCACCAAACGATTATAATTCCTTGACGAGTTTGCCATCCACCATGGCATTGTAAGGATTCACCTCAGAGAAATCTATTCCGGGGTGAATGATGCATGCCTGTTCAAGGGCCAACTCAATGCTGACCGCATACAAACCAACTATGTCATTCTTCATGACCTCGACACTATTCGCCGGCTCCGCCTCCTTCTGAGCAATTTACCCCTTCATCTGACAAATCTCTTCCTCCTGCCGTTCATATCTTTCTCTAGCTGATGAATTTGAAGGAAGAGGTCCGCCTTTTCTTGGGTTCATCAACCTTGTTATAAACAAAGTCGGTCTATCTCGACCACTTTGGCCTGGAGGCGTTTGATTTCACTTTTTTAGTCTAAACTTCCTACTGTTTTTTGTCTTATTATGTTGTGATTCATGCTACATATTTGATAAACATAATTCCTTCAAAAATTATAAATAGAAATACCCCTTATCAATTAGTCTATAAGCAACAATCAGACTTACAAAACTTAAGAGTTTTTGGTTCCTTATGTTGTACTCTAGTATACAAAGAGATAGGTCTAAACTTGATCCAAGAGTTAGGAAATGTGTGCTTCTTGGTTATAAGGCTGGAATTAAAGGTTTTGTGATGCTTGACATAAATAATAGAGAAATATTTGTGTATAGAAATGTGAAATTCTATGAGAATGTTTTTCCTTATTTTAGTAATTACAAGCATAATCTTGATACTAATAACAATCAACAGTTTTATTTTTGACTATTCTTTTGAATCGGTTAAATATAGTTCTTACACTAGAGAAATTTATAATCAACATAATCATGCTAAAGATGAAAGGGAAAATATAAGACAATCGGTTAGGCATAGGAAAGCTCCAAGTTACTTACATGATTATCACTATTAACTGTCTAACCATATTGAGATTGAAAATCTTAAGAACACAAATAAAATGGCTTATCCCATATCTGAAAAAGTTACATGATCTATTGCTCCTGTATCCAAAATACAAGAAAGTTCATTCTTTTTACCTTTTGTAACATTATCATCAGAAGATTCACCAACAAAATTGTTCACCTTTATGCTGTGCATAATCACTTTTCACTTCTTGAATGATCTTCATAATCTGATGCACCTGTTCTTGAGTAAAATGACTTCCTTATTTAATAAAATCTTTATAATATTCTTTGATGAATAATGAATGTACTTGCATAATATTGAGTTTTAGTAACTAGCACAAGGATGACAAATTTTATAAAAAGTACTTTGATTATATGATTGAAAAGGAAAGAGTAAAAGAACTACACGAAAACGGAGTATTAGCTCCGTAACATTTGCATCGGCTAAGAGAAGGACGCATTTATAATAGTTCACTCCATGACACTGTTATTGATAACCTTATCTATTCTTTCGTCTTTCCTTTTGTACCACAGAGGGAGTCCATGTTAGGAGTAACACTCATCAACTGTATGATACAATTTATGTCATAAAGTACATTGCTTACCATTATTTTGGTATCGGTTTCTTCCTCTACCTTGCGATTTCCATCCTCCATTATGATGCATTTTCCAGCTCCCTTGACTACCTGAAGTATTTAATAATATTTTGCTATTTACCATTGCATTCCCAGTCAATTGACGTTTCTATTGAATAACAAGAGCAAAAAGTGGCTCCATGATAATATATGTGTCTTAACAATAGCATAACTATCATTCAAACCCTTCAAAAAACATAACATGTATTCTGATTCTCTATGCTTCACAACATTTTCTTATCAACGCACAACTATATTTAATCTTGCAGACATAATCCGAAGTTGGTCTTAAGGATTCTAGCTCCTCCCATAAGGTTTTTAATTTTGTAAAAACTCAGTAACGTTGCGTTCCCATTACCTTATAGAATGTATCTCCTACAAAAGATTTGAAATCCTAAAATGATAACCTTTTGAGAACCTTTCCCATAAATCTTCCCACAATTCTCTTGCGTTTTCAATGTAGGCAATACTTTGGGCTATTTGAGTATTCACTGTCTTCGTTATCCAAGATATCACCATCATGTTGCTTCTTTCCTAGACTTCATCTAAAGATGAACCAGATTGAGGTACGAGAATGCTTCCATCAACAAATTTGTGCTTATTCTTTGAAAGAAGCGCTCTTTTCATCCCCGACTCCAAGCATGGTAATTTCCACCATCAAGTTGTATATTGATTAACACCATTCCTGAGTTTTCTCCAAGATGAAAAGAGTAAGGACTTGATGGGTTATGGGAATCATATAAACTGATTATGTTTTCTGATTTTGTATTGTTTTTTGTAGCCATGATAAACTAGCAAAAGAAAAAATAACAAAAACAAGAACAATCAATAATGCAAAATGAAAAGAAGAAAGGAATAGCAGAAGCAGGATTAACCTGTTCTAATACCATATTGAATTTTGGTATACGTGATGACACGAAACATTGGCAAAGGATTAGATCATCACAAGCTTAAACGGTGTGTATGCTAGACACTTTCGTGAGAAAGGAACGAGAAAGAGAAAAAATAAAAACAAAAGAATAGAATACTTGTTATTATTCACTAGGTGCTTTATATACATCATGAAAAAAAATAAAATTGCATATATTATTTTTTATGCAGAAGTACTCTATATTAAACTTTAATATTTACCGGATGCAGATTGAAAGATTATTAGGATTTCAACAATATTTTTTTTTATAGATTTATGATAAATGTGTTTTCATTCTCCTTTTTCATCCTTTATATTAAAAAAAATCATGTTTTATAGTGTTTTTTCAAATTCAAATTTCCAAAATTAAATCTGTCATATTTTAAAACCATAAAGAATAAAATTGAAAAAAAATATATACACAAAAGAGAGAAATGCTCCTTATATATTGTTAGTTTTTTTTTTAATTCAAATTTTCAGTTTAAAATTCAAAACTTATGTCTTTAAGTTTTTTTCAAATTTAAAATTTCAGTTCAAAATTTAAAAATTGTGTTTTTTTAATTCAAATTTAAAAATTTATTATATTTTAAAATGCAAAGAATAAAATTGTAAAAAGAAACGTGAACAAAAAATAGAAAAATCTATATATTATTATAAACAATAAATAACAATGTTGTGATAAAAGAGAATAAATATAAGAATAATATTTATTATATTAAGAGATTTGTATGTTACTCGTATTGTTTATTGATAAACCAACCAAGTAAAAGTATAAAATAGATATAATGTTATTGTTGAAATAATATTTATCATATGAATAATATTTATTTTTGTACCGATCAGGTCATCGGGTGTGATGACGTGGACAAGAGAAAGGTGGATGGTCAAGAAGTCAACATAGTCGCCGTTTGTGAAAATGGCGTTCTGCGGTGTACATAGTGACCGTTTATGGAAGTGGCGTTCTGCGGTGTACATAGTCGCCGTTTATGGAAGTGGCGTTCTGCGGCGTACATAGTCGCCGTTTATGGAAGTGGCGTTCTGCGGCATACATAATCGGTTGTCGCCGCTTTGTGTGTCACCAACGTGTTAGATAATGGAAGATCAGGTGGTCTGACATCGCCGCAAGGAGCACATCGCCGGATCTCCCAGTAAACTTAGTTAAAGCTATTGGAGGCTCAGAACAGTAAGTTCAAGCGTGTAAGTTCAATAAGATGATTGTTACGTCAGCATGAGGCGCGAAGGTTAAATGAGTTGGAGTAAACAGCTTGCCCCTTGACGACAGGATTCCCAGAGTGGACATTCGTCGATGGCGAGTTCCTCTCAGTTAGAACGTGCATGGCGTGGCAAAGAGGAAGGTGGCACCTGCGACAAGCGATATCACAGAGATGGTGTACTTTGTTGCATCCGCTACTCGCCTTTGTCAGGTGGTGTACCGTCCCGTCCCCGAGCGTTGACCAGAAGTCAAAGTCAACGCATGGTGGGACCCCTTAAGGGACTCAAGGAAGAAAGTCAACAGATTGACCGCTCGAGTCATCGCCTCGCTAAGTCATCGCCTTGCTGAGGCATCGCCCAAGAGAGGCATCGCCCAATAGAGGCATCGCCCAATAGAGGCATCGCCCAAAAGAAGGCATCGCCCAAGAGAGGCATCGTCCAAGAGAGGCATCGCCCAAGAGAGGCATCGCCTAAAGAGAGGCATCGCCAAGCAAAGACATCGCCCAAGAGAGGCATCGCCTAAAGAGGGGCGTCGCCAAGTTAAGACGTCGCAAGGAGGCTTCAGGCCTCGACAGTCCAGAATAGTAGCAAGGAGAAGAGAAATGTGGCTTCAAGGCCATAAGTTCTAGCACCAGTAAGGGATATCCTGACTCGTGAAGTATCCACGCCACTGCCGGGAGACCCTGGTACAGATACGACCCATGAGAGGGCCATGATCAGGGGAAAACCACGTGCATGATACGAGAGAAAGGTAGATACACCCCCAAGGCGAGTGACTAGCGATTGGGGCGCATGAGTTGGCACCCAAAAAGTCACCCCACGCGCCAGAAGCACTTCGAAGGAAGGAGGGCCCACACAATGGAATAACCCTAAGTTGGGTTGCGGCGCTATGGGACCCTCTGCGCAGAATAACGATCAAGTCAGAAGGGCACGTGGCAATGCACACGTGCTCATTAAAGGTTTTAGTGAAAGTTTGCCAAGGTACACGTTAATTTAGTTTACGTATCAAATGTTTCAAGGCACATTTTTATACGCCTTCAATGCGCTTCAACGCACTTTAAATGCAGAAGGTATATAAAAAGGGGCCTTGGGTCGTTTGAAAAGGGGTCCGAGTTTTGACCTAATTCTCGTAGTTTACACAAAACACAAACCCTAGTTGCTTTTGCTGCGCACCCACTGTGAGCATAAGACAATTAGGGCAACACAGTTTTAATCACTTAGTTATTTCTGACCACCTTCAGAGCATTCGTTTACGGTGTTCCGATATGGAGGTGCGTCACCTTTGATGTTTCTCGCTAGCTGACTTGATCGTCGGAGTGCATACGGCCGCGAGGGCGCCCCTTTGTTCACTTCTTTTCAGGTATCAAAGACGGAGCATAACGAAGGTGCCCTAACTCGCAAGGACAAACCATGCACAAAGACGACCTTGGTCAACCAGCGAGAACAATTTTCTTTTCTTTATATGTTCGTTTATATAGTTATTTTTGTCTTTATTCAATGATAATTTTAATCATTATATTTAATCTCTATTTTCTTATTATTGTTATATCATTTATTTTTTTATAATAATTATTCAAATTTAATTTTTTAATTTAAAATAATTGTTTAACTGATAAAAAGTAACTTTCAAAAGTTTGTTATTTTTAATGCAAGATCAAGCATCAATTCGACCACAAACATAAATTAAAATAGATATTTAAAATAATTTTAAAAAATTATAACAAAATGACATCTTCATCAAATTAAGCCATACTTTAACTATGTTATTTTAAAAAACAAAAATATATATCCAGTATACTCTCAAAATTTAAAAATAAATAAAAATTTAAAATTAATAAATGACCATGTTCAACTTTATTCTATATTAATTTTAGACCTATATAAAAATTATACACTATAAATAACAATTATCTTGATTGAAAACTATAAATACTTATATTATTATATTTGAGTTTGAACAATAAAAATATAAAAGAAAAAATTCCGCAAAAATGAGTTAAGGTTTATAATTATTGAATTATTACTATTTGAGTGATAAAAATCAATGAAATAAATTTAAAAATATTTAACACTTAAAATGTTTGAATTGAAAAGAGAATTTATAAAAAATTTGAGAGAATGAAGATGTAAGAATTTAAGAGATCGACTCATCAATCCGTGTATAAAGGGGATCAGTAGAAACAAAACTAATCTTAAGCATTTGCCTTTGCTTTTCCTCTCTCGAACAGGAGTCAACACAAATTCAAATTTCTTTACATTTTTTTTAAATTTAAACTTTTGTCTAAACAAATTTATCATATTTTAATATTATAAACAATAAATTTAATTTTTTTATATTATTATAAATAAATTCACCAAGTCATTTTAATAATTAAAAAAATAAATAACTATCCATTCTGTTTGATTTTCTCTTTTTATCAATAACGAAAATCTTATGAATAAAATATTGTATCTAATATTAGTTTGTTTTGTATTACATTTTTACTTATATGGAAAGATTACTAATGTTGTTTCAACGGTCTAGATTTTGAAGTGAGAAGAGGATCTAAGTTGGTATATTAAGAACTTATTTAGATAGTCAATAATGCACGCGCAAGACAATTAGTATAAAACCATGTTTTAAAGGAAAAAAAAATGCCATAAAAAGCAAACAGATTCCTAAACTGTGTAGAGCACATTTTGATTATTGGAAGACCACATCGAGGAATTGGAAAAGGGAGCGTCGTTGGTTCTTCCCGTTCCGTTTCGGTTCCTTTTTTCTCTTCTTTTCGATTGAAATTCTTTTACCTTTCCAATTCCCTCACAATTCTTTTCCCTCTGATCAGAAGAGGTTGTTGGGTCGAACTCCGAACGCAGAAGATGGGAATGAAACAAGTCATTAAAAACCTCGACGCCTTTCCACGCGCCGAGGATCACTTGTTGCAGAAAACCCAATCTGGGGCTCTTGGTATTCATTCCCCTTTTCGTTCCCAATTTCTTTTTTCTTTCAGTTACTTATTTGTTTGTGACTTTTTTTCTTCAATTTAATGTTCATTTCTGCGTCGTCGTTTTTGTTGCAGTATCCGTAATTGGTTTGATTATAATGGCCACATTGTTTGTGCACGAGCTCCGTTATTATCTTACAACTTACACCGTTCACCAGGTTTTTTTTTTCACTCATGAGTTGAAATTGAATTAGTAAACAAATATGATGATGGAATAGATAATTAAAAAATGGTTTTGACCTGTGCAGATGTCAGTGGACTTGAAGCGAGGGGAGACTCTTCCAATTCATATTAACATGACGTTCCCTTCTTTGCCTTGTGATGGTTAGTTAGTGAGGTCTTTTTGTCTGTTTTGATTTTTTTTTTTTTTCTTTTGGGTTCTGATGCGGGGTTGTGTGTGTGTATGGAATTCTGAATGTTTGTTCTCTGTCTTGGTGGGCAGTTTTGAGTGTAGACGCCATTGATATGTCGGGCAAGCACGAGGTGGATCTTGATACTAACATATGGAAAGTAAGTTGGTTTTGTAGTTCGTAATAGTGTACCACGTTTTGAAGTGTTTAGAATGTTGTGTCGTGTGTTTGTTGAGATGTACTGATATGTCGGAGTATATCTTTGGGATGTAGTGATACGTAAGTATGTCATTGAGATGAAGAGATATGTTTCTCATTTGAGTGTCTAAAATGTCTAGGAGTTGCTGTTGGGATGTGGTGTGATAGTACCTTGTAATGCAGTAGGCCAAAGGAGCTTCATGAATATGCCTTAATATTTTAGATGAGTGTTACTCATGTATTGTTGGATGTTCTATGCTAATTGGCCGACTCCCCTCCTATTAGTAGAGACGACACAGATGCATGTGTTTAATATAAGTCAGTAGTTCAAGAGAACAATGCTTTTGCACTGTGTTGTGGTAACTTTTTATTGTAGCTGTCACATTGTTGCTGAGATTGTTGCAGTTTATCAATTTGAAGTTCTAGCGATAAGCTCTAGCTGGAGAGTGAACATTGAAATAAAAACATAAATACATATAGATTCATTGTTTTAGGCTAGAGGCTAACCATTATATGTGCATGGTGTAATTGAGACACATGGTTCACTATATATTATATGTGCATCTTAGAAAGTGGATTTTAAGCCTAATTCAAATTCACAAAACCGACTTGTAAGACGAGTTTTGTAGCTACTTATATGTTATAATTTGGTCATATCTCCCATGTAAGATTCATGCTTAGGACTAATTTCAAGTGAGACTAAATATTTGTGGATGGTCTAGTGGGAGGTAACATGATAAAACCAATAAACCTTGCTAGGAGATACTCTAATACCATCTTAGAAAGTGAATTTTAAGTTACAAAACTGACTTGTAAGGTGAGGTTTGCATTGTTTTACATACTATAATTTGAGCATATCTCTAGTCGATATGAGATCTTCAATGGTGAACAGTCATCATTAACTCATGTCAAGTAAATTTATCTAATTTTTGTTTCTTTTTAAATTATTTTATGATTAATAATTATTTACCCTTTGTTTGAACTTGTTGCAGCTTCGCCTGAACAGTGATGGCCATATAATTGGCACTGAATACATATCCGATCTTGTTGAAAAGGGGCATACCCATCATAAGCATGGTAATGTCTTGTTGCATTATGTGTATATATGATTTAAGGAGTCTAGTTTAAAACTTCAAAAATTGTATATGCCTGGATTCAATTCATTTATTTAGTATTGGGTTTATGTCTATTATTTTTCTTTTGGATGATAAAGGGATGCTCTTCTCCTACTAATTTTTCATATTGTTTCCAAACAATTAGTCATAAATGTTTGACTGAAAATACCTGTTTTAGTTTAATTGACATATATTACTTCACACGAGTATCTGTTCGTATAAAAATCATTCATGTACTTCATCCAATCCAATTGCTTAAGCTCTTAGGAGAGTTGGTTTTTGACATGGTATCAAAACATCTGTAAGATTATGATCGTGTGAGCTATTGTTAAGTCTTTTTTACCTCCATTCTTTAAATGAAAAGTTAAATTCAGTACAAAGTTGAAGAGCATATGCATTATCCACACATCATGCCTAGAAAAAGGTTATTATGTTGTGGGTGTGTTACATATGAAAACCATTTATACACCTTCACCAAATATCTTTAACTTTAGGGTGTTTGATTTTTGAACAAAACTATTTCTTGTTAAACCTCCTGCGTGCTGGTTCTTTCTGCTTCATAAATTTCTGTTGACAGAATAAAATGCTTAGAGTTATGGAAGTTGAGGAGTATAGGATGGTGAGAAGGCTGTTCTTATTAAGAGATAAGGATCCTCTAGATATCAAGTAGACCCTTAAAAGTTAGAATATTTGGTATTGCTCTAGAGAATTTCCATTCGCCTCTGAATTTGTAGTATGAGTAAAAAATCATTATAACTTGAGTACTAGGTTTCAGTGATAAGAATATTATCTACAAATACGAGGGCATTATCTAAAATTACCAACAAAGACTACGAGAATTCTTCTTAATCCTCTCAACCCTTATGAATTAATATTTAATATTTATATCTAAGTACAATATAAATCCTATATAAGTTTTAAATCCTAATCAATAGAGATAAAAGTAAGGATATTGTTTATAGTAATTAATGTTCCCCCCACAAGTTGGTGCATATATGTCATATGCATCAAGCTTGTTGTGTCCTTGCAAAAAACAAAAAAAAGATTTGGGGAAGATGTGGTAGTTGATCACTGGAGTTCGCTAATGATGTATGATTTCCAGGGTTGTCGAAATCAAAATCTTACCTTGGATCAGAGGGAGGAAAAAAAACACAGATTGTGTGTTCATGACACAGTTCATAAAATCTTATTTAAAATATTATGTCTGTATATAAACATATAAAATAACATAAATTGAAAATAATACTTTAAAAAAGTTGATTTAATTTGAATTTATATAAGGGATCATACATACATAATAAAAAACATGTAGTATTTTACATATTATCAATGACATTAAAGGTCAAATGTAATATGAAATGGTTATACTTAGTACAAAATAGATCAAATTATTTTGTTGGTCCTTGGATTATTTGACAATTTTTACTTATGTTCCTAAGCTTCTTTTTTTAATTGGGTCCTTGAATTTGTATTTGTTTTTAAATTAGGTTCTTTTATCTAATTGTCATTATGGAAAATGAACTATCTAGCTCAGTTGTGTGAGTTTGCAATAAGGTTGTTGTAGGGTGAAGCTTGAAGAGACTTGTTATAGAATACTTGGGTTGAGTGGACCTGATGAGGTGAGAATACTTGTTGAAGAACCCACTAGAAAATATTAGGTTCATGATCTGTAGAAGCCAAAATACTCAGACGCAGATCTATAGAGGTGACAATACTAAAATTTAGGGATTAATTAGGTCACGTAGTTAATGTTCCATATCAACAATTAGATGGAAGGATCCAATTATAAAACAAATACTAATTCAAGGACCTAATTAAAAGTTGACAAATACTTCAACCATTATGCAGTAATTTAACCTATAAAATACAATTTTTAGAATATGTAAAGTAAAACTGCCAACTGGCAAACAATGCCAATATATGTGGTTGATTAACAGAACATTATCTGAACACTTACACTGACTTGAAGATGCCTAAAGGCTTTGAGTTATGCTCAAACATCATAATGTAGAGGTGAGATTAAATCAGAGAATGCTTGAGGACAGAGAACAGAGGGAAACATGAATACAACTTACAAGGGATTAGTTCAGAACAGAAAACATAGCTGATGAGGGGAAACTGAACTTCAGAATGTAGTGAAAAAATTAGTTGGGAGTGTATCATGAGTAGGCAGTCAAGAGAGAGTATGAACCATGCTAGATAAAGGTAAACAGGGCACAATTTTTCTTCTGGGTTACACAAATAGAACTAAAAAATAAACTTGCCAGTCTCAAGTTTTCAAGTAATCCTAACCAGGTTGTGAATGGGATTAGAAATTCCTAGAAACATGCTGGATTGTATGATCCTATGGGTATAATTGTGATTTGACAACATTGATGATTTCCACAGAAAAATTCTTCTCTTAGATGAATGGCAATCAACCTGTGTCGGATTTGCTGATGAAACACTGGAATAGCTTGCTTATGTCAGATAAATTTCATAGATTTTGTCTTACCAAACCTCTAGTATTGAAGAAATTGTTTCAAATGTATAATATCACTGGTTGCAAGACTGATTTGTTTTTCAGTGCTGTTATTAGACACTCCCTGTTCTGTTTTTATCTTTGGATCTCTCTTGAGAAGGACCCTCTTTCTTGGATGATGCACCAGTTTATGTTTTCATAGGGTTTGCTGATGAAACACTGGAATAACTTGGTTATAACATAAATTTCGTTGGTTTTGTCTTGCCAAACGTCAAATATTGAAGAAATTGTTTCAAATGTATAATTTCACTAGTTGCAAGAGTGATTTGCTGTTCAGTGCTGATATTAGGCTTTCCCTGTTCTGTTTTGATCTTTGAAGCTCTCTTCTAAAGGACCCTCTTGTTTGGATGCTGCACCAGTTTATGCTTTCACAGGGTTTGGTGATGAAAAATAGTTTGGTTACACAAATATAATTTCAATCTTTGGTCCTTGATCTCTCTTTTGAGGGACCCTCTTCTTTGGATGCTGCCTCAGTTTATGTTTTCTGTGCCCTTCCTGCTGTTTGGTGATTGCACTTTGCTGCACCTTTCTTGTTGTTTAGTGCTTCTGCCTTTTCTGGATTGTTCTTACCCTAACCTTTGTTTTGCTCACATATTCTATTAGTCTTGTTCTTCTAAATTCAAACTGTAGTTTAAGTAGCGTGGTTTTAAGGGCTAAACATTTGATTGTGTATATCATATTCTTGTTAAGTTGTTTTCTTCACCACTTACAGCCTTGTAAAAACTGTGAACAGATGATCATAAAGATCATGATGAGCATTCAGAACAGAAGATTCATTTGCAAAATCTTGATGAATCTACTGAAAATATTATCAAGAAAGTGAAGGAAGCTATAAAAAATCAGGAAGGATGCCGGGTATAAATAAATTACCATATATGAATTATTTTTGGTAAAATTGTGTTCAACCTTCAAAATTCTTAACATTTTCTTTAATGGTATTAATTCATTGCAGGTTTATGGTGTTTTAGATGTTCAAAGGGTTGCTGGAAATTTCCATATTTCAGTACATGGACTTAATATATATGTTGCACAAATGGTAAAATATCAATTTTTTCATTAATCTTATATACATGTAGATATGTTTAGGATAGCTGTGAAAAATAAATTATTTCAATAATCAAGTATTAATATAATGAAATCATAATCAGTTTTTGTTTGGGTAAGTTTGAAGTGGTTTAAGATAACAGTAAGAAATATGAGAAATATTGGATGATATCATCTATAGAATATTTTAGAGTATCTTAGATGATATTTTAAATATCGTTTTAAAATTTATGACTTATTTTCTTATTTAATTAGGATCTTATTATTATAGGAATATCTTATTATAATTAGATTTATTAGAATTTGATTTATAGGCATATCAAATCGTGTGATCGACTGCACTATTCAAAAGAAAAAACTGTACACATGACAGTTTCCATCAACCTGCGAACTTGTGTGGATCCAACATCTCCACGAATTGAAGTTTTGTGCGATTCATAAGATGAAATTGTATTGTGATAATCAAGCAACATTTCACATTGTCTCTAATCCCAGAGTTCCATAAAAGAATCGAACACAGAAATTGATTGTCATTTTTTGGGATAAGTTGCTGTCCAAGAAAATTAATACTGAAGTAATCTGTTCCAATGATCAGGTTGCCTATGTTCTGACCAGATCTTCAAGGGGACCTCAAATTGAGTTCATATGTTACAACCTTGGTGATACAACCTATATACTCCAGCTTGAGGGGGAGTGTTAGAAAAAGCTCTCTTATGTCTTCTAGATTATTTTGTGAAAGTTGTTTTGGTTGTGCCTGTCTATCCTATAGGATCCTAGGTGTAGGTTTTTTGTTAGCCTTTTTTGTATTTCTGTTCAGACTCAAAACTAAGTCTAGCAAACTAACATACTTTGTACTGTATACGTAAAGTACTCTAATAAAGAGTCATGTGACTCAAGAGTATACAATACTTTAATAAGGAGTCACGTGATTCCTTTAATTTTTTCTTTCTTACTTATAAGTCAAATAGTTTTAGCCATTAGATTAGTTTGTTTTAACTATATATATACATATATACAGTGAGAGAGGGAGGGAGAGAGAAGCTCAGTTCTATAAAGACTTAATTAAGAATATGCAGATAAATTTATTCCAATATGACTTTTTTGTACCTTGTATGAGGCCTTCTTGTCTAAAATTTGCTTAGAAAGACGCTCATCATATTCATGATTCATGACTTCTACTATATTTGATAGTTAACTCAGTTGTGATGGTTTTCTGCAGATCTTTGATGGAGCAAAGAATGTAAATGTTAGTCATGTCATCCATGATTTATCATTTGGCCCCAAATATCCAGGAATTCACAATCCACTTGATGACACAAACAGGATTCTGCATGATACCAGTGGAACATTTAAATATTATATAAAGGTTTGTGATTTGAGCTCTTTCTTAGTAATCTTTCTACTTAGCCTAAGTAACAGTGCAGTTTGCCCTGATTACTCCTCCGTGCTCCTCTGATAGTTTGGAGAATGCCAATTTATCTATTTTTCTCATCCTTTTCATTTATCTAGACTGATTCTTGCCTGCCTGCTGATGAAATGGGTTGTCAAATATTTGTTGTGTCCTCTTAGTATATGACATATGCTAAGATTCAATCTAAATCCAGATAATTGAATTGTAATTAAATCCAAATATATTTTTTCTAAAAAGGTCAGTTTGGATTTTTGTAAATCTAAATCCATGTTTTCTAAAAGAAAGTAGTTTGGATGTTTATTCATCAGTTTGATACCAATTTTAAAATTGGTTTGTTTTCAAAATTGGTTTGAAATCTAAAATAATTTTAAAGTGATATATATTTTTAATAATATTTTTTTAGAATGAATATTTGTTGAAATCTTTCATATTTCGTAAAATATGCAATTAATTAATAATCTAAAAAACAAACCAGTTTTTTTTATATTTGGTACACGTACATGCTTTCTTTAGAACTAGGTGTACACTGTTTACATGTCTTGAATGGAAGTGCATGTCAGTGTCACTTTCTAATAAGACCTAATAGTGTATTACTTAAGAATTTAGTTTTGAAATGGAAGGATAAAGAGATATCAATTACTATATTTTAGTTAAAAAATGCATAGATGAATATAAAGTAACATGTGTGTTTGCTAAACATCAAGATATTTTTAGTTGAGTTGGCCCCCTTGTGTTGGTTTACGTTTTAAGAAAAATGTTATACTTATTAAGACTTGGAAAAAGAAAACTTAAAATTTTATTTTATTCTCACACTAAACCAAAGACATGCAACACGTGATATTATGTAATACGTGAGTACAATACTTGAATGACATATATACACACACACTTTTATTGCTATTTTTTTTATATCTTCATAGGGTTAATAATTATGAAATTGAATTACATGAAATTTACAAAGTAAATCCTGCAAAACATATTTTGTATATTTTTAGTTAATATTTATCTAAACAAATTATATTTATTCACCTTTATATGTGAGTTTCGTTTCTCACTAAATATCATCAATTATTTTTTTTTATCATTCATATTGCCTATTATTATTCTGAATTGAGTTTTGAGTCCACTAAACTTTTTCTGTGTTTTCACATATATCCTCAATATTTGTTTGTTATCTTTTGATTTTAAATTATTTTGAAAATTTTAAAATCAAATTTGAAAAAAAATACTAGTTTTAAAGTCCGTATCAAACTGATTTATAAACATCAAAACTATTTGTATTCCAATCAATTATATGGATTTGGATCTATAAAACTCTAAACTGTTATTTTTATAGAAAATATGGATTTGAATTTAATTCTAGTTCAATTATTTAGATCTATAATTGATTGGACCAATCCAGAAGTGGAGCATATTGGATCTAATTTAATATTTTCCTACTCCTAGTATATGGTCATTCAATGGCAATCAAAATTAAGATCATGCAGAAGGCCAAGACTTGTTTAACAACAATCACATAATAATCAAACCATCTTTTCCTTTCTCCCTCCCTATATATTTATTCTGCTCTCAAAAATCTTCTCAGTCTTGGGTGGTTCTCCTTTTCTCTTGAATGTAGTTAAATCCACTTAATCAAACACTTGTAAACTGTTAGGTAGCCAACTGAAGCAGAATTTGCAAGCAGAAGAAGTTAAGATTGTCTATTATTAATTTGTGGAAATAAAATAACATCTATCCATCAATTGCCAATTTTCCCCACATATTCCTGTTGAAAAGCCAGAGAGTTTGAGTGCAAAGAAAAGGAGAACACTTGTAATGATCTGGATGAAGTGCAAGTGTCCAATATACACTACCAAGTACCAACACAATTGAACTTTAAGCTTACCATTCCATACCAATAGAAAACCCATAAATAAAAAAGCAAAGAAAATACCAAGATCTGAAAGAATTCAGCCCAAGTGGAATAGCAAGGTTGGATGCATTTTATAGAACCTGGTTTTGTTGTGCTTCTAGTCTGTGAATGTACAAACATCGTGGAATTTTTACTGGAAAGATATTGATTTCTAGTTTTCTAACTTTGGGTCGTGTCTTCTAGATTTAGAGTCAAATAAAATTTTAACTTGTATAAAAAACAACTTATTCTTTATTTTGTGAAAGAAAATAACGAGATACGTGGGGTGAATTCCATGTTTAAATTGCATCGAAGAGCAAATATTTATATTAAGAATCATAAATACAAGGGTTAGTTACAAATAATTACAAGAATATAAAGGTACTCTAATCAACATAATTACATTAGGTAATCTGCCTGTAAGTAAATTTTTTACATTGAAATCAAGCATCAGTTTATGATTTTGATTTTTAGCAGAGTTGCTCTTTGTAGAATGCTCAATACAATCACTCCCTTGGATTTAAAGCCTGGTTTATATATCCTCAATTTATAGTACTGGTCAGATTTCTTTCTTGATCAGCCACAATTACGTAAAGTTTACTTTGAATGCCCAACTTCTCTTCCTTTAATCTGCTGGAAAAACTAGCAACTCCTAAAGTGAGAATTGAGAGTGTTAATAATCGTATAGTCCTTAATCTTAAATACAATTTAATTGTAATTCATAATTCCAGCATCTATTTTTGGTAAAATTCTGAAATTTCCTAAACTGATGCAGGTTGTTCCAACCGAATATAGATATATATCAAAGGAAGTTCTACCAACTAATCAGTTCTCAGTATCAGAATATTATTCACCAATTAATCAGTTTGATCGGACCTGGCCAGGTTGGTTTTATATTTGACATTGGCTTTGTTCATATTTTGGTCTTGATTTTCATTATTGTTTCCCATTTCTACGTTGTATGCAGCTGTCTACTTTTTGTATGATCTATCACCCATTACTGTCACTATCAAGGAAGAGCGCCGTAGTTTTCTTCATTTTATTACTCGGCTATGTGCTGTGCTCGGTGGAACCTTTGCTGTGACAGGTTTTGTTCTTAATTACTGACTGTACTATTCTTCTTCGATTGATCCTTGTATCCACAAGGTTGACCTATATTTTTCTGCAAAAAGTGATTGTCGTTTTAGGTACACGTACACTAGAGGCAATAAAATAGAAAAGTTTCCAAGATATGATAATTTCTGCTGGTTTTAGCACAGTACTTAAGTCAGACCACATAATTTATGTAATTCAGCTGCTGTTTAATGCAAGCAAGAATTCAAGCCAAATTAGTTGATATAATTTCATCTCAAGGATTACAAAGTTATGATAAGATTTTCAGAAATTAGTCCTCATCATATGTTGGTTTTCTGGTGTCTTCATCCACTAAAATTCTTCCTGCTGCAGTCTATTCTGTTTCATTCACTCACATTTCTTGTCTAAAAGCTCGTTTATAACGACAGGAATGCTGGACCGTTGGATGTACAGACTTATTGAAGCTTTGACTAAATCAAAGTCAAAACGGTAGATCATGAAAGCCATTATACGTCTCCAACCAAGGGATTTCAGGCACTGCATGGAATTTACTGCCACCAACGAGTTAGAATATAGTGGTGCACAGTTTAATCAGGCATGAGCTTTTAAACACGTGTTCATACAGTTGCATGTATTGTCTGACATCAATGACTGGCTGATCCGATCCTTTTCTTTTGGATGAATGTTTTGGGGTTCGATTTGACTGTAGACAGCATTGTCTTATCAATCACACCTGTGCAATTTACTTAGTAGAACTCAAATTTTGAATACAGTGATTATGATAGGTTGTCTGTTTCTCGTAGTTGTGCAAGTCCATATGTGGATTTCCCTGATTATATTATTCTAAAGTGTCATAGATGAGATTTCTGTTGGGGCCCTTTGTCTAGTGTTACCAAGGAAATTTTAGGGCACTGCACTCAAAAGAGATTGGATTAATTAAGTCACAGTTTATGTGTACGATTTAAAACTTTATTTATTTGACAATCTATACGGATTTGGGAAACACAATTCCAAAATACTTGACGTTTTTTAAGAAATAATTCAATGTGAGAAATCTGTAACAAACTGGATTTAGATGACTGAATCCATATTTGTGGACACTAAACAATTTTTTTTTGTCTAATTGTTCACAGGGAAAAGTTGGATGGATACCAGTGTTTTCTTTCAGTACAACATATGAGTCAGTGTTTGCCTATTAGTTTTTAGATGAAATCCAAGTGTTTTCATAAATTGTTTCTTATTTCACTACTTGTGTTGATTAATTAATTACTTCGATGTGTCTTAAAATTGGTTGACAGATACAATTGTTTAAAAGTGGTATTTATGGATACTGATAGGTACCCCACATATATTGATCAAATTGGTGGGTTTTACTGTGTGGGGTTTTTTATCTAACAGATGGACGATCCCTGCCAGAGTTAGTTAGGGTTCCACCTTTACAATAATAATTGAGAATAGCACCTAATGGCTCCTATTTAGCATTTCAGAGACACACTTAGGATTGAAAATTAACATTGAAATTTCTCATTTCGGACTATTTCGAAAAACTTAATAATATATTTCATTAGTGTTTCAGAATATCTTTTCATAAAAGTTTTAATTTTTTTTTCCGAGTAATCTGTCCATAAAAGGTGTTGAATTTGTGTTTAGAAATTATCTATCCAAAAGAGATAAATTGGTTGTCTAGATATAACTGTCAGACAAAAATAATCAATTTCAAAAAGGTGTGCTGTGAAAGTGTAACTCAGAATATAAATTTGATGTAGAAATTTGAGCAGCAATTGTATTAATAAAAGTAATTTCCAATTTAAAAAAAATGTAGACTGCACAATCTAAAAATAACTGAGACTGTATAATCTAGAAATAATTTGAAAACCAATGAAAGTTCCAATGTTGTTCGAATTGGTTGAAAATAAAAAATCCAAATGTTAACCTCAATTTCTAGAATCCTTGATCTCCAAAGTGTAGGAGAAAAATTTAGGGAATGCAGAAAGTAATGCTAGAGAAGGATAAATATATATATATATATATATATATATATATATATATATAGTGATAAATAGTGTAATAAACTAAATAATCATAATTATTTAAAACATACAATATAATAAATTCAAAAAAATCTAATAATTTCTTTTCCTTTTTATTTCCCTTCACCAAACATCATTAGAAAAGTTAGTCACCATCTTTAATAATATAAATTTTTAAGAAAAATCTAAAAATTAAAATTAATTGTTCCTTAGATTCATTATATTTCAAAATAACACAAACTGCTGGTAAACAATATTATCAGTGCAGTGTATTTCACCAATAAGGAAACTTCAATTGAATCATGGTTATAAGGAGGCAGCAAATATGGAGGCTCTTGTTAAGAACTCCATTACTGATAACTTTTATTTCAGATGTATTCCCGGAAATGTGTTGAAAAATCAATGCTACTGTTAAAAAAAGATAAAAAAAAAACTAGATATTCGAGCATGCATGAAGTAAAAAAAAAAATGAGAATTTAAGAATTTTCAGTGTCTTGCAAATCTCAGCATTGACAATTCAAGAAACACTTCAATTTACACTTTCAATTGGCATGAGAAAAAATGTCCGATCCAAGAAATAGCCATATCTTCAAATTATTTCAGTACAAATCTTGATGCAAGAATTTAATGATAAAAAAACACGATAAGATATACTGTAAGCATAGAAAGCCCCCACCACCACCCTTTCATGTTATATGCAAAAAAAAAAAATGTTCTATCCTGTATTCGCAGTTCACAAAATACTGCTCATGATGGATTCATTCATATATTTTGCTTCACAACAAAATGGAAAGCCAAATCTTAGTAACTTCTAAACTATAACCAAGCAATTCTCCGTATTTGCAAAGGACTGGTCTCAACCTGTGATATGCAACTTTTGCAGATGGAAGCACCCTCTGAGACAGAGGTAGACTTAGAAAATTTCTGATTTTGAGACTGGATGGTTTCCATCATTTGCATTAGGAGATACTGTCATAGGTGCTGCTCTTGCTGCGGCCTTTGCAGTTGAGTATGCAGTCTTTGATGTTCTTGCTGCTGGTGTGCATGATCACGACGCAGTTGTTGTGTCGAAGAAGATTGAATCAGTCTTCTCATTCTCCATCTGACATATTCCGTTACCAGAGTATTCAAGCTGATTGAAATCCCAAATCCAGTGAATGAGGACAGAAGAACTGAGAGAATGGCATTAACATTAAGCTACAAAAGTAAAAAGGGTGTTAGATATTCTAAATTTTGTTTACCTGCACCCAAATGACACAAGTCCTATTTGGATAACTTTTCAATAAGGAAAAGAAAAGAAAAAGTAAGGTGAAATAATTTTTCTTTCCCAAGTTAAAATTAGTTCATAGGGTTTGTTTGGAGAAGCTTTTGCAGAAATACTTCTTGAAGGAAAAAATAAGAAAATAATGAAATTTAACATATGCACAACACAAGTTAAAATAAGGATTTAGACAAATTATATTAAAGAACATTTACAAATTATTTCATGCATAAGCTAATTTTAACTTTGGAGAAGTTCATTTCATTATTTCTTCTCTCCTAAAAATGCTAATGGAAAATTTGTCCACACAAACCCTAAGTTGAATTGTAAAAACTTTCCATGTACTTCTTTGAATTATTGTTTTTAACTTACAAAATTAATTTTAGTTTATGGAAAAAGCTTAATTTGTGTTATCATCTTGTTTTCTTCTCCTGCAAGTGTTTATTGAAAAGTTTATTCAAACAAGACTTTATATTTAACAAAGGTGCAGAAACATTGCAAGTACTTAAGACAGGTCAGAAACTAAACAGTCTTACTATGGTATAAAACACATGAGCAAACAGGATGACAATTGCAAACTGGAAGCAAGCATAGGCCCACATGTAACTCCCGCTCACTGCAACCGAAACATTCAAGAGAGTTTAAAATTTGTTAAGCATGTTAATCACGATTAGCAAACAAGCTTATATTAAGGAGAAATTAATAAGTCAGTACAACTCTCTAGGGTACTGGTCTGTTCCAATTACTTATCATGGTAGAAATTTAAAGAACAGTGTCAGCGTTGATTGATGCAACATAACATGATCTTTTTCAAAAAACATATTAATTCCAATGAATATAGATACAAAATGAAGTGTTCCAAAATTTCAAGGATATCCAAATGTTTAAAGAAACAGTTATGATTTCATTTCTAAAGAGACTCAAACACTGACTCAATGCTTTTAGGGGCTAGACACACCCATCCTCTCAAGCACTCTATTTCAATAGTATGCACTCCAAAGAAATAAAAAGCAGAACATGAAGAGAACCAAAATTACTTTGATATGCTAAGGAAAATAAAAGGAAGCAAGTTTACCCATGGTTGAAGCAATCATAGATGAAAGGAGTCCTAAAACACAGGAGAAAGGCAATGAAATAGCAAGAGCATGAGTTCCCAAATCTGAAACCTTGTACAGTAGAAATTATTGAGTCAGACATATTTCAGTGTAACAAAACATGTTTGGAGAAAACAAGAAAATAAAGGGGATGGGGCAAGATTATAAAAAATTATACTTTAGAGAATTTAAATAAGCACAGTTCAATAAAGCTTTACATTTTATTTCTTACTTTCTTAGTTTTTACATTTTTTTCTAATATTTTATGATTTGTCTCCTTAATTGGTTAGGATCGCTAGCGTAAATAAAGGTCAACCGTTTAATCATCACATTACATCTTATTGTAATACATCACAGCACAAAAGTAATATACAAAAAATCTCTAACTCTACTAAAAATTATCATATTTCTAACATGGTATCTGAATAGTACCATCCTTTGTGATCCGTCCTACCATTATTATGCTACGCAGAGTTCCTGAAGACATGTATTTTCTTTTCTGTTAGTTTTATTCTTTTTGTCCTCTTTTCTCTTAGTCAGATGCAACTGAAAGCTTTAGTCAGTTTACAGACCACCCTGGTAATTCACTGATCTTTATATAGGGCTTCAGTAACAGAGAACTACTTCACCTATCAATGTGTGCTTCTCACTCAGAATCAATATTACTTGTTTCCTCTCTATCTGAATACCCTATAAAGTTAGGGATTGGAATCAATCTATGTTAGGAACCAAGAATTATAAAGAGAAGAAAAGAAAGGTTTTTATTGAATAGACAGAAAAAAACAAGAAATAGGAGAGCACTCTCTCCTTCAAGGGCTTCCCCTTCACAAAGAGCTAAAGCTCAATCTACAAAAGTATTACACACTCCCCCTCCCCCTCTCCTTTTTTATTATTTATATCTAACTAGCAAATCAAATAACAAACTCATGACTATTCTAATTCTAACTAACTCCTCCTCTATGTGTAACCTAACAATCTACCTATAATAAAATAGGAGAGCAAAATTTCTCTAGTTACATAAATGGACAATATTTCTCAAACTATATCATTACTACTACATCTTCATTGCAGCCGCCTTCTTTTGTGATTACTATCTCATCTCCAGTTAAACAGGAAACAGCACCAGAAAATTTGCGTAGTCATTTTAAGCTCATACCTGGAAGTGTTGCTACTTCTCTCAGCCTTCATTACTAACAGGTTGCAAGTGTGTACCACCCTATCAACCCAGTGATTATGTCAATATGAGCTAACAATAGTTGACTTCAGACACATGGCGAGCCCTTTACTTGTAGCAAGCTGAAAGCTTGCTCAACTTTGGTTTGAGGGGAGTGTTGGAATATTTCATAACATCAATATTGTATCTTTAAATAGATAGTAACTGCTATGATATATAGACTACACTTTAGGACAAATTTCATGCGTTTGTAAAGGATCTGATTTTTGTATAATTAATGAGAAAAGGCCAGAGCCATACAGTTTTCCCTAAAATAGCCTGCAACTTTCTCCTTCATCCTTACCGTCTCAATTGAGGATTACCCCCACTTCTATATAGTACTTTGGTATTATCTCTAATCAATGTGAGACTTAGGTTTTCCCCAATACACCCTGTCATGTGTCCAAGACAATTGGGTTTGGTACAAGTATAACATGGTGAGTGACCCCTTTAGTGAATCTAGAATAGAATCTAATACCATATTACAAAGTGGTTTAGGCCAAACTCAACACTACAAAACGAGCTTGTAAAGTGAAAATTGCCTACATTTATATATGGTACTTGACATTATCTCCAGTTGATGTGAGACTTTCGTTTTTCACAATAAATCTTATAACATCGAAGAGTGTCAAGACAAGGCAACTTCAGTTAGCTTCATTTGCAAATATATCAACAAAAGATTATCCAAAAAAATTTGTCAGTGTTACCAAGATCAGTAGCATACCAGTAGCTCCTCAAGAAAACAAAAGTATGCAAGCATGCTGACCAAGATAAGTACTGATAAATCCTGCCATATCCTGCACGGTACATTATGATTAGAGTAGAAAGTAAGAAATTGTCTAGTGAATTTTCACAATTTTGTAGAACTGGCAAAGCATTGTTTCCTGATATCTGTGTGACATTGTTCAAATTCAGACATAACTTGCATGTATTCTATTAGACAACTCAGCAGCCAAATAAAAAGTAAGTTTTTTGGTTGATTTGGTTAGTTTTAGGATTTTCTCCATAGTCTGGAACATTTTCCTTCTTTAAAAATAACTATAGTGCAGCAACTGAAACCTATTGGGAAGTCGTCACTATTTTAATTATGTTCTAATAATACCTTACTACTAGTGTAACATATCCCATTATTGTCTGACTGAGACATACAATTCAGCTTGCCCCATAATTTCAAGAGTTTGTAACACACGCCAGAAGCCAATTACATATGGATTAGTCTTTCTGACTTGTTTCGGTGAAGCTTGGATTTTTCACCATAGTTTGGAGCAGTTTTTCATGATTAACTACAATAGTTTTTCAAGGATTGAATATGTAAATTGACTTGCAGCTAATGAAACCTAAAATCCCCTACAACTGGTCTTAATGTAAAAAGAAAAATTAAAATAATGAAAACTGTTGTTAGAACTTATTGTTCTAGGCGATTTTTAAGTGTAGATCACAAGATCCAATAAATGAGTACAATACTTTTACGTCTCTCCTATGTTAACTTGTTGGTTTGATATTGAACACAAAATTGCTGTGTCATTGAAGAAATTGAATTTACCTGTAAGAAGTTACTTCTCTATGCTGTGGTGCTGGTAATGGCTGCGGAATAACAGTTTGAGGATTAGAAATTTTCAAGAGTGTTACGGGGAGGTTAAGGACTTCCTGCTTGCAGACATCACAGGTTTTGTTTCCTTTGATACTAAACCACTTTACTGCACAGTCTTGGTGAGCAAGTGCAAGCTCACCTTTACAACTGCATTCCATCCTCAGAGTATTACCTCCTTCCGCAAGCTCCACCAAGCAAATCCTACAAACTGCATCTTCCTCTGGAATATCCTCAGAAGTATCTTCAACAACTGAAAATGAAACAGTGAGAAAATACTAGGTTAGAAAATAGTATATGGTTTCAATTCTCCTTTCAAGCATAAGCAATGTTCAGATAGTCCAAAGAAATAAAACCTCTAGGGAATGCGCATACAGCATCTTTCAACATATCAAAACTAAAAATAATCAAGTATGGTTTGTTGCCATCTTTTATTAGAACATAACGAGGACAAGATGAATCAACATCCATGCCATATGTGAACAATGAGGCACATGACTACAGAAGCAGAAAACACAAGACAAAAGTAAAACAATAGGGAAATGGAACAAGATAAATTCAAAGTTACTAAAAGTTTCATTACACAAAACGCCAAGTTTCACCCAAACAAGAGTTAGAAAAAGAATATAAAAAGATTCAATAAGTTCAATGGTGAAAATAGAACAAACTTTACAACAAACCATTAAAACACCTTGCTTCAGAAAAGGAGAATTCTAAAATTAGGTTTTGTTGCTGTTGTTGTCATAGAGTGTTCTAGAATAAAAAAGATTTTGTATTTTGTATTATCCTGTGGTTATACTATAAACAGTGAATAGAACTACTATTTACTACTTATCTTTCTTCTACCATTACATCTAGCAATTAAAACCTTCAACAAATTCTTTGCAATTCTATTTCTCATTAGGGAATACGATGAATATGGATTATTTGCAAACAGAAGACACAGCACATTTATGATTTGAAATGATAATCCCATATCTGTATAATCAAATATTAAATAAAACTCGAAGGAACAACTATCAGTTGCTTGGATCACTTGATACATTTTGCATGGTCACCTTATTGAGAATCTCACTCACACGTTCACTTCAAAAGCAGAGAGTACTCAATGTTCTACCCCAAACTCTAAAATTAAATTATTACTCCTATCTTTTCCTTCCTCTACGGAGTCTTTTAAACAATGCATTCGCATTGCTGATCTTTTATGGTTCAGTGTCTCATAGTAAAAAATGTTGCTTGCCAAACACCTAACTGTTACTTTTGAAAAAAAGCTTAAAAAGAGATACCCAGAAAAAAATATAATATAAATTCCATATATTATGAAGAAGATTACCAATCTCAGATCCGGAAGCATTCTGAGTTGAGATGCCTTCACCAGTTGTTAGAAGTGATCTTGCTGAAATTACACGAACCAACCTTCTAGAATCTGTACGTCTTAAATTAGCGGCTTTGATATTAACAGGAACCGAAACCGATCGAGTAATGTGCTGATTTACTTCCATTTTCTGTACAAAATGAAAATTCATCAATGCAGCATACCTGAAGCATCAAATACTATTTCATACAAAAAAAATTGTAGAAAAGCTTCGCCTATAAATAAACTGTGGTATAAAAGTAGTTGTTTTGACACCGTGAAACAATAATGAGAACAGAAGAACCATACACTTGAATCAGAATCACACCCTAGATGTCTTCCTTGTACAATCTCTGCACCTGAATTTGCAGTTGGAGTAACAGGCAATGAATGTGTGGCTTTGGTTGATGAAGAGAACAAAATCTTGTTAAGAGAAAGGGACCTTGAAGTTGAAGGCTTAGAGGTTGAAGGCTTAGAAGTTGAAGGCTTATCCACAGGACAATCTGATGGTAAGTTATCAGGAACAATAAGAACTGTCCTTTCACTATCTTGTGAACCATTCTTAGCCTTAAAGCTCCTCTCAGAGAGCAAACTTTTCATAGTGGACTTGACTCTGGCTGAATTTGGCCTTGGGGGAAGTCCTCTACCGGAACCTGGACTTGATATCAATGTAGGACCATCTGTCTTTGTGAAAGAGGATAATGCATTTTCCACTGACCTTGCTGGTATTTGCAGAGAGGAGAGGTGTGGTCTTCTGGATTCTGGAATCAAGGAGGTACTGTCACCTATCCCATTTCCAGCAGAACACTAAAAAAACAGGGCATCAAAACTATTTCACTGTAACTAACACACGCACACACAAAATGAAGTTAAAGTTTTCCTTTTTTTTCCAAAGAAGGAGAAAAGAAAAGGCAAAATTCTGCTTTACCCATATGGTAAAAATTGAACTTTGCTTTATCTTGGTCCCTATATAGCTCAAACCAAATGGAACCCAGATGGTATGAAGAGAAATCATGGCATAGGCAAAAAGGGTTTCAGTTTTGACCATTGAGGATTTGAACACAGGGGGTTTGGCAAAATCACCTGATGGCGGTGAAGAAGAATAGCAGGATCTGCTGCCTCACGTTGAAGTTCAGCAGCTGCCTTGTCCATTAAAGACAGATTGAGAGGAAAGGAAAATGGTAGTTCTGAGAAGAAGGGGCAAAAGTGAAGTCATCAACAATGATACCATCACCCCCTCAGATACAACAAAATAGAATAATGGTGTTAGCAGAGAAGGAAGAGGAAAGAGAAAGGAATGATGGGTAGCATGAACATTGTGCTAAGTAAAGTTTGGAGAATATTATAATAATTCAAAGTTTATGATTTTGGGAGAATTAGCTCTTTAGAATTGCCACTGCCATTATTATCATCCGCCAACTTGTCATTTGTCGCTTCTATCACACTTTCACTTCTGCTATCACCATTCTCACTCTCTCAACTATTCATAAAACTATTTTTGTGATAATAAAACAAATACTAAAACATACCTTTATAAATTCTTAATATTAAAAGTACATAATAAAATATTATAATATGCTTTAATATCATTGATAAAGTAAGTTTATATGTAAAATAAAAAATTAAATAACTAATATTTTAGTTTGATTTTTATTTCAAGAAAAAAGTTAAAATCATGATTTTTTTTTATTGATTGAACATTGATTTTGTATTTTATCAGTTTTGCATCGCAGCTAAACTGAATAGAAACATGTCTATAATGATAATATTGACCTATTATAATAATAATAATATTTTTCTTATCTTTTGATAGGCGAAGCAATAAAAAAATTAAAGAAAATTGATACAATGAAAATAGAGATAAATTGGTTTAGATGAGTGGGAAATAAAGCGATAAAAAATGTACAAGTTTGTCTGCCTTAGGTTAAATAAAATTAAAAAGAGAAAGGACAAAAAGGATTTGGATAATTTTGAACTCAAAGAAAGGAAACCACCGTGTATTATCACTATTGACTAATATATTATTAATATTAATATTTGATTTTTTTTTTCTTAAGAATACTGTGTGTTACTTTATTTATTTATACTAGTGCAAACACATGTATATACGATTGTGTCTGTATATCTAAATTTTTTTTTATTTAATTTTTACGATGATAGAAATGTAATAATATATATAAATAATAATTTTGAATAAGTTAAAATTGAAAAAAAAAATTGAGTGCGAGGTGTTAACATTCCAATAAAATTGTTACCTTCACATTCATCCATGTGTCCGGCCATGTTCTGAATAAAGAAAAAGAAAATATAAATGAAGGAGAATCTTATTGAAGACGTGGCATAGAAATAGTAAGAGGGATTATCAGGATCGTTCGAGGAGGACTTAAAATAAGTTACCAAGAAAAAATTGGAGAGTCATATAAAAACTAAAAATCTATACTAATATCAATTTAAAATATTAAAAAATAATTTTATTTTTAAATAATTCATATGAAATGATAAAATATTCAATTATTTTATTAAATAAAATGAAATATTAAATAAAGGTAGAAATCGGAAAAAAATTATATACATTCAAAAATCTTCTTTATATAAATATTTACTGTTCACGTCCTAGTTTGGTTATAAGAGATAATACAATTGACATTAGATAATTCTCGTAGTTTTTAGTTTTTTCTTAAAAATAATAATTAATTAATTAGTAATAAATTTTTATTATTATTCTTTATTTAAGTTTAAAATAATGAATTAAATTAAGAATACTTTATTATTTATTTTAAATAGCTTTATTTTTTTATTAGTTATTGCTTAAGTAATTATTAAATAAATAAATCTTGGAAATTATTATTTTAGTTATAAAATAAATTTTATAGTTGGAAAATTCAAATTTAAATATAAAAATATAGTTATAATTAATAAATATTTAATTTTCAGAAAAAGTTATTTTGCATAGAATTGTTTTATATTTATTGAAGTACAATAACTTTAACTAATAATGTTTTAAAACTGTTATTTAAAATATATTCAAGTAATATTTAATTATAGAGCCAACTGAAGTGATTTAAATGTTTATAAGAAAAATTAAAATTTCATTTATTTTAAAGTTAAAGATAGTGGAAGGAAAGTAAATGGAGTTAAAACAATATAAACATAATTCAAATGAAATATATATATATATATATATATATATATATAAATTCAAGTGGATTTTCATAAATTATGTTTGTTAGTGTAACTATTATTCTGTAAGTTAGGAATCATAAATTTTTTGGTTTAGATAAATAATTTAATTTTAAGTTTTTTTAATATTTGATTATTTTGGTTACGTTAATGTTATTTTGACTTATACGAATTCATAAATGATCTTTTTATTAACAATCAATAAGTTCATTTCTATTAATTGTTAATGGTATTTGTAGGTTAATACTTACTGTACTAGTACGGTCGGACGATTCAGTGCGTCGGTCAATACTTAGGTCACGCCGACTGACCTATAACGCTTAAGTCAAAGGTTAACCAGATTAGCAAGGCTAATCCATGGTTAAGGGTAGCTTAACGAAATCCTAAACGCAAACCAACACTCTTAACCTGGCCCAACAGTGAAGGCACATTAAGGTAATATAAATAGTACGCACTTCAAGGAGAAATGTACGTCATTATATACAGTACTCTGACAACCGAGTGCCGATACCCTGCTGACTTGAGCGTTGGAGTGCCTTCTGCAGGTACCACCTCCGCCTAGGGTCGGACGATTCAGTGCGTTTGCCAACACTCGGGCCACGCCGACCGACCTATAACGCTCAAGTCAAAGGTTGACCAGATTAGCAAGGCTAATCCATGGTTAAGGGTAGCTCAACGAAACCCTAAACGCAAACCAACCCTCTTAACCTGGCCCTACAGTGAAGGCCCATTAAGGTAATATAAATAACACGCACTTCAAGGAGAAAGGTACGTCATTATATACAATACTCTGACAACCGACTGTCGATACCTCGCTGACTTGAGCGTTGGAGTGCCTTCTGCAGGTGCCACCTCCGCCTGAGGAGCAGGATGACTGAAAGAAGAGAAGCACGACAGGGAGCGCGAACGTGCTAAGGAAGTATCAAGAGTGTTAGACCGACCGGACGCTGGAGTAGGAGCAATCGTTCTCTAGGTCCCCAAACCCGTTCGAGAACAATTGGCGCCCACCGTGGGGCTCGAGAGAACAGCGTGAAGAAACAACAGTAGATGGTATCAACCCATAGTATGCCCGAAGCAGATCAAGCGACAATGATGTTAACACTCCAGAAGGAGCTGACGGAGATGAAGAAAGCCCATGAGGAGGCTACCAGGAAGAACGAGGAGGAAATAAAAAACCTTTGAGAGGAAAACAAACATATGAAGAAGCTGGTAGATGGAGGACCATCTCTCGTCCCGACCAACCAGGTCGGCAAGTCCTTCGCCACAACTGTCAGCCTACAGGTCGAGAGAGAACCGAAGAACAACCTCATTGTGGAAATGGATAGCGAATCCCACCCTAACAAAACGGTGAACACTACAGGCACCGTTGGCCCCGACCGACGTCACCCCTTCACCGATTTTATCATGGACACCCTTTTGCCAGACAGGTGGAAGGGATTCAACAGGGATTAGTACGACGAAATGACCGACCCTGACAAGCACATGGATGCGTATACGACCCACATGAGTCTGTATACAACGGACGACGTGGTCTTGTGCCAAATCTTCCCAACCTCGCTTAAGGGAGGAGCCCTAAGCTGGTTCACCAAGCTCCCCCCAAATTCAGTGGATTGCTTTGAAACCCTGATGGCCAAGTTCGACATTCAGTTCGCAACAAGCCGCCCCCACCACCTGACGTCCATAGCATTGGTCAGCATCCGACAAGAAAAGGGAGAGTCTCTTAGAACTTTCATTGATCGGTTTGGGAAAACCGCTATGAGCATTCGAAACCTCAGCCCTGAGGTGGCAATGCACCACATGTTGACCGCCCTCCAACCGGGGCCCTTCGTTGACAGTCTGTGCATGCAGCCTGCGACAAGCTTGGACGAGCTTAGGCGTCGAGCGACCAAGTTCATGCAATTGGAAGAGCTGCGTGAGTTCAGGAACCAAGCTCAAACCGAAGCGAGCGGGGAAAAGAAGGACGAGAAAGAACGACAAGGAAGATCTAGGTCCGGGCGAGGCGACCCCAAGCGGGATAACCGTGGGCCTCGGTTCTCACGATACACACCCCTCAACGTTGACTGAGAAAAAATATTGCAAGAGAAGGGTTGATCCCGCCACCGAGAAGGGCTCTAATCCCCAAGAACGCCGATTGTAGCAAGAAGGGTCGGTACCACAAAAATACCAGTCATTCGACCGAGGAATGTCAAGCCTTAAAGGATAAGATAGAAGAACTTATCCAAGCAGGGAACCTACACCGCTTTGTGCAAAGCAGTCGCACGGCCAGCGTTCCCCATGCAAAGAAGAAACCCCAAGGAAGAGAGACCGCACACCCTCGGGACCCCGAGAAGGCGACCATCGTCGAGAGCGGCACGGGAGGAGAAATGATCCCCCTAAAGACGATACTAGAAGAGGTCGTGAGGTCATAAACACCATTGCCGGCGGGTTTGCCAGAGGTAAAAGTTTTAACAACACACAAAAGAAACATCTACGCGTTGTCCACCAACTAAACTTGGTGTCCATCCGACCGAGGATGCCACCCATAACATTTACAGACAAAGACTTCAAAGGGATAGACCCTTCCCAGGACGACCCAATGGTGATATCGGTCGACATTGACGATTTCACCATTAAGAAAACCCTCATGGACCAAGGGAGCTCGATCGACATCCTCTACTGGAAGACCTTTAAAGCCATGGGGATCCCAGTAGAGGAAATGATGCCCTACGACGACCATGTAGTCAGCTTTTCTGGGGAGCGGGTGGGCACAAAGGGGTACATTGAGTTGTATACAACCTTCGACCTAGATGACACTAGCAAAACCTTGAAGATCAGGTATTTAGTTATTGACGCAAATACCTCCTACAACATCCTCCTAGGGCGGTCGTCCCTAAACAAGCTTGGGGTGATCGTCTCCACCCCTCATCTCATGATGAAGTTCCCCTCTCTATCGGGCGATATACTGACCATTCACGTGGATAAAAAAATAGCAAGGGAGTGTTACACGGAAAGCTTGCGAGTGGAGCCCACCTGGCAGAAGGTTACCAACAGCCACCCGCCCAAACACAAGATACCCGGCCGAGGGAGATCCCCACAAAGACACGCATCACCGGTCGAACACGCAGTCGCCATGGTAGACCTTGATCTAAGAGAGGTTGAACCAAGACTAGAAGCGAAGGACGAGCTACGTCATGCCGCCCTCATTGATGAGAAGCGGTACACAAGTATTGGCACGACCATGGCAGCCGCTGACGGCGAACTCATCCATCGAACCTTAAAGAAAAATGTGGATCTCTTTGCCTGGACGGCCGCCGACGTCCCAAGCGTCAATCCTGAAATAATCAGTCACCGTCTCTCGGTGTACAAAGAAGCACGCCCGGTTGCACAGAAAAAGAGAAACCACGGAGAAGACAAGAGGCTCGCGGCCAGAGCCGAGGCTGAAAAACTTCTCAAAGTCGGGTTCATCTGCGAAGCCCGGTACTCAACCTGGTTAGCTAATGTAGTGATGGTCACGAAGCCGAACGACAAATGGCGGATGTGCATCGACTATAAAGATTTGAACAAAGCGTGCCCCTAAGGACTCATATCCCCTCCCCAACATCGATCGACTCGTTGACAGAGCGGCCAGTCACAAAATGTTGAGCTTCCTGGATGCCTACTCTGGCTACAACCAGATAAGCATGCATCCCAAGGACAAGGAAAAAACCACCTTCACAATCGACGACGCAAACTACTTCTATGAGGTAATGTCGTTCGGCCTAAAGAATGCAGGGGCCACTTACCAAAGGCTGATGGACAAGATTTTCAAGGGGATGATAGGTAGGAGCGTAGAGGTCTACGTAGACGACATTGTGGTGAAATCTGACTCGTGCGGTCAGCACGTCAACGACTTGCAAGAAGTCTTTGACGCCCTAAGGAAGGTCAACATGCGCCTCAATCCCGAGAAATGCGTGTTCGGCGTCGAGCAAGGTTATCAAACTCTAGGGTTAACTCGTAAACCCTTACGAGTTTAAGAGTCAAGTGAAGGGTGGCGAGTCAACTCGGGAGCAAACTCGTTTTTGAGTAAACCCGCAGTTGACTCGGTC
>Ga0123342_1001890_pt1 | contig 35046 bp, 26 predicted proteins | sample Turbeawhitnodule_FD_89960 | JGI IMG/M metagenome (GOLD analysis project Ga0123342, IMG submission 89960) | Root nodule microbial communities of legume samples collected from Mexico - Turtle bean Mexico white nodule | ecosystem: Host-associated > Plants > Roots > Nodule | place: Mexico: Nepantla... | reverse complement strand
TAACGTTGAACGACAAGCCGTCTTGAAAGATTTGGAAGTAGATTGTCCTTGATTTTTATTGGACGTATTTTTTATGTAATTGTACAGTTTCATTGTTATTGACAAAAATGTTAGTTATTATGACTTGATGTAAACAATATAGATACATTTGTTTGATCAATGGAAGCAATTTAAATTTCATTCAAGTTATTTACTTGATTTATTGTTATATACCATATTTTGGGCAAAATGTATCATTGAAGGACATGTATGTGAAGTTGTATATTCATAAATTGAGTGATATTGATTGTTGTTTTCAGTGTATATTCATTGTATGTTCATAGCAGACCTTTTAGTTTAAGTGGGAACCCATGACAAGGTTTGTGCATGTTGTTTTTATTCATACTGGTAATTGGGATTCTGCATTTGTCAGTCCATCATGTGTGTGAAAGCACCTAGGTGGAGGGTATGAACGTCAATTGGGTGGGTAAAGGCATGTTGTGGTGGTCATAGGAAGTCTTCCAGTGTAAGTGGGGACCTATGTGTTACTAAGTGGGGACTCGTGACAAGGTTTCTACTCATCTTTTTAAACTTGCATTTTGGGAATTACCTAACTTGGCAGTGCATGATGTGTCTGAAGGAACCTAGGTGGAGGGTATGTGTTGAAGATGGATGAAGCTTCTTCTCTGTCAAGTCTTAGTGTGTGTTTGATGTAGAAAATAGCAAGTTTACTTTGATGGTTGTAATGTTTAATTAGGTGATCTTGTACATTAGCTAGAGTGTGTTTAAGGTTGCCTTTTGCTTCGTGACCTACCTCATATTCCTAATCAAGGTGGTAAGATCAAGCACAAGAAGTGATTTAATGTTTTCCTAAAAGATCTTTAAGTTTTCTCAAAAAATCAGGTTACTGCACAAAAATAAATATGTTTATTTGTAAAAAAATAGATTTATTTTTTAACTGCTGAAATGTTTTCAAAATTCTGTTAGGGCACCAAAATGTTTGTTCCAGTAAGTTATTTCTGTTAAGATGAGCTAAACATATTGAAAATAACAAGTTTACTTTGAAGGTTGTAATGTGTAATTAGGTGATCTTGTATATTAGCTAGAGTGTGTTTAAGGTTGCCTTTTGCTTCGTGACCTACCTCATATGCCTAATCAAGGTGGTAAGATCAAGCACAAGAAGTGATTAAATGTTTTCCTAAAAGATCTTTATGTTTTCTCAAAAAATCAGGTTACTGCACAAAAATAAATCTTTTTATTTGTAAAACAATAGATTTATTTTTGAACTGCTGAAATGTTTCTCAAAATTCTGTTAGGGCACCAAAAAGTTTGTTTAAGCCAGTTATTTCTGTCAAGATGAGTTGGAAGTATTTTCAGAAAAAACAATCTATTTAGTTTTGATTTAACCTGTTCTTTTTATAACAACTTTTTAACTGTTTTTTGAAAAGTTGTTATAAATTGTTTTCTATATAAAGAGAGACACTTCTCACATGAAAGGTTGTTGTGAAATCACGTTTTAAACAGAGGTCAAACGTTTTTCAGTGAGTGAGAAGGATTTGAATGAGTTTTTGAAAGGTTTTTAAAAAGAACTTCAAGAGTGTTTGTTCTTTGAATGCCTTGATCTTGGTAAAGGTGTTGGTGTTGTTGTGCTGCAATTTGGGCTACTGGTTTTCAGTATCTTGCATCTTCTTTCAGGTGTTATCCTTCCTTAATTCATTCTTGTGTAAGAGTGTTTGTGAAAGTCACTTCTTGATAGGGTTTCTTGAAGTGCAAGTAGTGCTGAAATAGGGTTTTTCAACTTTGGTTGCCTTCTTCTTGTAGGGTTCAAGAACTGCAAGGTGTTGTATTTGATTTGAACTGTTTTTAGTGAATTTCACCTTGGCGTGAGGTGGAACTGGATGTAGCTCTTTATGAGTGAACCAGTATAAATTGTGCTTGCATCATTCTTCTCATCCCTGCACTTTTTTCTGGTTAATTGGATAATTTGTCAGGAAATAAATTTGTTCATTTAAAATTGAATCTGTTATTTATGGGCTTGCTCATACTGTTCTTTTTTGTTCTGGAAAAATCTTTTAATCACAAATAAGCTTTCTGAATCTGAGTGTTGACTGGTTTAAGAACAAACAAAATTCTTTATAATATCTTGGTTAAAGATTCACTTTTTTTAAAGAATTGTATAAAAAGAACTTGTGTTGATCTGTTGATGTAAATCTTGTTCTTATAGCTGCTGTAAAAATAACTCATCTTGTTCTGGAGAATTTCTCTGTTTGATCTCAATGCTAATCTGAATAAGTTCTGATTTTGATAAAGTGTGTTGAAAAAATAAATCTGTTCTTTTCAAAATCATTTTGTTCTTTTTCTTTTGAATTACTGTAAATCAGTTTGTGTTTGCGGAAAATTTTATAACTTCAATTCACCCCTCCCCTCTTGAACTTAGACACTAATAGACCCAACAGTATGAACGTGAATTGGGTGGGTAATGGCATGTTGTGGTGGTCATAGGAACCTTTGTACTGTAACTGGGGAACCTCTGTACTGTAACTGGGGACCCATGACTACGTTGGGGACCAATGACTACGTTGCATTTTGGGATTAAGCACTTGGCAGTGCATGATGTGTTTCAAGGAACGTAGTTGTAAGGTATGAATGTGAATTGGGTGGGTAAAGGCATGTTGTGGTGGTCATAGGAACCCCTGTACTATAAGTGGGGACCCATGACAAGGTTTCTGCAGGGTCATTTTTTTTGCATGTTGGTTTTTGGGAATTAGAACTTAGCAGTGCATGATGTGTTTCAAGGGACGTAGTTATAAGGTATGAACGTGAATTGAGTGGGTAAAGGCATGTTGTGGTGGTCATAGGAACCCCTGTACTGTAAATAGGGACCCATGACTACGTTTCTGCATGGTCATTTCTTTTATCTTGCTTTTCGGGATTCGCAATTGGTAGTGAATGATTTGTTTCAATGGACGTAGTTGTAAGGTATGAATGTGAATTGGGTGGGTAAAGGCATGTTGTGGTGGTCATAGGAACCCCTGTATTGTTAGTGGGAACCCATGTGCAAATAAGTAGGGACCCATGACAAGGTTTCTGCAGGTTCATTTTTTTGCATGTTGGATTTTGGGAATCAGAACTTAGCAAGCAGGATGTGTTTCAAAGGACGTAGTTATATGGTATGAACGTGAATTGGGTGGGTAATGGCATGTTTTGGTGGTAAAAGGAACCTTTGTACTGTAAGTGGGGACCCATGACTACGTTTCTGCATGGTCATTTCTTTCATCTTAATTTTTGGGATTCAGTAATTGGCAGTGCATGATGTGTTTCAATGGACATAGTTATAAGGTATGAATGTGAATTGGGTGGGTAAATGCATGTTGTGGTGGTCATAGGAACCCATGTACTGTAAGTGGGGACCCATGTGTAAACAAGTGAGGACCCATGAGAAGGTTTCTGCATGTTCATTTTTTTGCATTTTGGTTTTTGGGATTCAAAACTTGGCAGTGAAGGATGTGTTGAAAGGGACATAGTTGTAAAGTATGAATGTGATTTGGGTGGGTTAAGGAATGTTGTGGTTGCAATAAGAACCTATGTACTGTAAGTAGGGACCCATGTGTTAATAATTGGGAACCCTTGACTAGGTTTCTGCATGGTCATTTTTTGATCATGCTTTTTGGGATTCAGCACTTCGCAGTGCTTGATGTGTGTGAAGGGACGTACTTCAAAAGCTATGTGGTGCTCATAGGAACCTCAATTGGTTGGGTGAAGGCGTGTGGTGCTCATAGGAACCCTTCAAGTGTAACTGAGGACCCAGGTGTTAATATATGGGGACCCATGACAAGGTTTATGCATGGTCATGGGGCAGTTCAAATAAAGCATATTTATGAAGCCTGTGTTGTATTTCGGTTCATGAATGGGTGGATAGTATGTTATAAGGGCGCAGGGGAGGGGAATAATATTATTTCTTCACCAACCTAATTGTCATTCATTTCAATGAAATTGATTGGAAGAAATTATAAATGATTATATTTTGAACATATCTTGTATATCATTCAATTCAATTCCCAACATACAACTACCTGGTGCAATAACTGTATATCATTCAATTCAATTCCCAACATCAAGCTGAAAAAGTTTTCAAAAATCCCTCTTAAAAAATTCACCCCGTCTCGTTTAAGACCATATATTTTAACACAATGAGCACTGAAGTCCCATCTGAACCCTTACAACACCAAAAATAAAAACTTGCAAACATTAACTTGGAGGATGACATGACATTGCAAAAAGTTGTACACAGGTCCCCACTAAAAATCAAAGGGGTCCCCACATACATTCACACACTAGAATTCAAGCTACTCTTGCACTATCCAATTCTCTAACCTCCAATGAGCTCACTAGAATCCCATCTGAACCCTCACAACAACAAAAAAAAAAAACACATGGAAACATTAAGTTGGAGGATGACATGACAGTGCATAAAGTTCTACACAACTCCCCACTTGAAATCAAAGTGGTCCTCACATACATTGACACAACAGAACTGAAGATAGTCTTGCACTATCCAATTCTGTAACCTCCAATTACCTCAGTGGAGTCCCATCTGAACCTTCACACCATCAAAAAAATGACAAGCAAACATTAACTTGGAGTATGACATGACAATGCCTAAAGTTCTACACAGATCCCCACTTAAAATCAAAGGGCTCCTCACATACATTGACACACTAGAACTAAAGCTACTCTTGCACTATCCAATTCCCTAACCTTCAATGAGCTCACTGGAGTCCCATCTGAACCCTCACAACAACAAAAAAAACCACATGGAAACATTAAGTTGGAGGATGATATGACAATGCATAAAGTTCTACACAACTCCCCACTTAAAATCAAATGGGTCCCCACTTTACAGGTTTAGACTGTTGAATTGCATAACCTGGATTGAACTCAATTGACCACATTCACTATAAACTTTAACAAAGACATCTCAACAATACATAACAATCACAAATATAGCTGCAAAGCTGACCAAGTCAATAAACAATTCAGAATGAATAATAAAATAAATCCACTCACACTTTGACAGTTTCCACAATAACTTAATCCTGAACAAAAATATTTGTTACAACAATTTCATAAAACATAAATTGTACAATACCATAAATTACAATCGTTTGAACAATGTCAATAAATCATACATCAACTAATTTAAAACCACAAAAATCTAAAAACATATCCATTAATCAACTACTTAAGCATCAGTTTTTGGGTTTTTTCGCTCTTGGAATATGTTGTCCAAGGTGTTTTCAAAACAACAGTCTTGAAACGTGTTCTGGGTTCACGTTCCATTTTAAGAAACATGTTGACTTCTTCATTTGGCTGATCTTAATCTCCATTTAAGTTTTTTTTCTTCATCTATATCTTCATGGCTCCTTTTGGCTTTTTGAAGTATGTGCGATCTACTGAAAGAGGTTCAACTTCAACTACTTTCAACCGAGTATCATCAAAACAAAATTTATGCTTCCAATTAACTCAAGTATGTCCTTGACCACTTTCTCCATACTCGTGATTAATACTTCTAGCTCCTCATATTTGCACATCAGTTCAACAACTTTCACCGTCATTGCACAAACTTCATCCTTTATTGGTTTCTTCTTCCTAATTTCAAAGCAAATTTGGTGAAAAACTTCTTGAATAAATTCACTGCAAAGTTCTTCATTGGAAGCAAATAAATCAACAACAACCTGTTCGTTGACATATAGAATTCCAAACTTAATTATCTAAATTCAAAACAACATTCATGTAATACAAATTCCAATAAAAACGACACCATATTCTTACGCAGACCACGTCGAATTTCATGGTCACCAACTCTAACATCCATCCAATGCATGATATGGGAATATTTATTTCCACTCCTAGGTATTTGATGCTTATAAGAGAACAAATGCTCCATCGCCCATATCTGAAGAATGAATACAAAAAATTCATTTATTACAAAGTCAAACACATGCACAATTATTACAAACATTTACCAATATGAATAATGTTCCATATTACCTGCAACAGGTAAATACAACCATCTACATGGATAGACGACATACTTTCTTGGGTCATCCATTTTGAAGTCGAACACAAACTATCAACCAAAACGTCATACACTAAACCCCTCTCTCCTCCCCAATTATACATACCAAGTTTGTCTAAATCATCAATAATGTTAAACAACCCATCATGAACTAAACTCATTCTAGTAGGCAAAATAAACTTCGTCAATCCTAACAGGATGTACAACTTACAAAAGTCCTCTGAGGAAATATCGTTCCCACATTTCAAAATTACAGAATAAATCATTTTTACACTTACATCACCTTCTTCAAAAAAACTCCTAATGTCAGATATAATTATACTTTTCCTTAAATCAATTTTTGTACCAACTACTCTAAGACCTACAGCTAAATACACATCTAACAACCTAAATGACATAAATTGACACTGAATTGCAAACCTTACTTCCTCTCCACCCAAGCACTACATAATTTACTTAAAATTCCATGACTCAATTTTATCTCCTCACGGACAAACATAAGTCATCCAAATGGGGTGGATTGTATAATAGACTTTTTGTTCCAAACTTAACTACTTGTTCACAACACCCAAACACTTTGACCTGCAATTATGCCTAAACACATGTATATCAAATCAAATAGAAATACACTTTAATATATAAAAAAATTATCAAAACATAAATATAACATCATGTCTACTTTAAAACAAAAATCATCATTTCAATGAAACCTTAGCTTGAGCCTCAAGATAAGGATCAATCGTAACAACTTCCTTATCTGAACATCCGCTAATTGACATTATATCCCGAACAATTAATTACTTAATCAATTGAAAACCATGAACACCACAGTTCAATTCTACAAAAACCAAAATAAATATTGCCCCCTCCAAAATACATGCAAAAAATTAATAAAAAGCACAAATTTTAACTATGAATAAATGTGGTGGCAGGTCACCACCTATTCCCACATACCTCACCCCTTGCCCATCTCAACCCTCATAAAACCAAATGCAAACATTAACTTCAAAGGTTACAAGACATTTCATATATACCTACACACATCACATTTGAACCTACCCTGACAATAATCAATTCTATAACCTTGAATCACCTCACTACACTACCTTTTCAACTCTCACAACACCAAAACAACACATGCAAACATAACAGTGGTAAGACAACATGACAGTGAAAAAGTGCTTCATAGATCACTACATAAAAACAAAGGGGTCTCAACTTCCCCATGACAGTGTCACTAATTCAGGACATTAACATTGGCATTCAATTCTATCACCACTAACTCAGTTCCTAACCTTCTGTACACACAAAAAAGTTCAAAACCAGTCCCAAAATCACACAACAAAAAACAATGAAAACCAATCCATTCAAACTTCAAAACTAAAAAACCATAACACCAAATTTTGCAGATCAAGTTTTTTTTAACTTCATTTTTCCAAACTTAAAGACTAAAACTAGTTTTTTTAGTAATTTAAATTGTACAAGGTTACAAGCTTTATTTTGGGAACAAAATTGTTAGACAATCACAGTGCAAAAAATCCTTCACAGATCACCACATAAAAACGAAGGGGTCACCACTTAGCTAGGCAGACAACATTGCAAACATTGTAGTTAAATTCAAAACCAGCAGCTCATAACACACACCAAAGGTTCAAAACCAGTCCCCAAATCGCAGACCAAAAAACAGTAAACAATGAAATCCAAATCAATTAAAAAAATAAAACTCAAAAACCACATCAACAAACAAAGAAACGCAATTACACTACACTGAACGCTACACAACAGAAATCAAACCAAAAGCAAAACAATCAAACAAATAACCCTGTACAAAACGAATCAAAATACATACCTGATTCGAAATTCCACTCTTCAACTGAAACCCTAATGGCAACGCACCTCTATGAAGCTTCCTTCTCCCTTCAATAATTGTCGCATACTTGTTTACCGCCGAATCCAAAACCCTACCAATCCAAACCCTCTCAATAAAAAATGCACACAAATTCGAACCTATTCTTTCGCAATGAAAAGCCTCAAACGCAACGTTGTCCCTTCGCAATCCAAATCCTACCTTTCAAACACACACATCAATGGAAGAACAAACCCTTTTTCCGAACGCACTCTCTTTCAGAAACCAAAAACGCACCTTCCAAATGCTATAATTTGGTAATTTTTCCAACTCAGCAAGTGGGACCCAGATACTTTTTCTTTAATATTAAAAATGTCATGTCAGCTGGTTGTATTCTGCAACAACCTCAATAGAGATGTCAAAATATCGGTACCCATCTTAGAAACAATTCGTATTTGGCAAGTTTGTAACTACCCTCAAAGACTCTAAGGGTTTGGTAGGTTTTCTTTTTCTAAATTGGAAATTTGCTTTACAAAAATTTATATTCACAAGTATGAATGTAAGCCAATTAAAAAATTTCACACTAGAATCATGTTTCAAAGCACTTTTATTTTTTAATAGAAATTGCGCTTTAAGGTATAATTTATATTTGTATGATATATTTTTATAAATAATATATATAAACACGATTTTAGATTTTTTTTATGTTATTTTAAGTTAATTTTTTTCATTTTTTAATAATGCAGAAATGATTTACAATAAATAGTGTATGTAAGCATGATTTCATTTGATTTTTTTTTTAAATTTTGTTTATTTTTTTAAAGAACCAGATTTTTATTTGAAAATAGTTATTTTGAAAATTTAAAAACATATGTATAGTTTTTAATTTTAAATTAATGTCTATATTTATTATAATTCACACCTTTTTTGCATAGTGTAATTCATCAATTAAAATACTGATGTTAAGTGGATGTAATTTAAAAAAAAGTAAATCAGTAATTATTAGAATAAAAAAATTAAAAATAAGCATATAAATAAACAATCTTTCAAACATAAAAACATTCGTTTTTTCGTATGGATACCTGCATTATGATAATGATAAGCTGCATACTCGGGTCTCGTATCTTCCCTCATATAATAAGAATTTGTGGCAACATATGAGCTCTTGAATCTAAGGGCATGCTATCAACTCAAAATATAACAATAATTCTGATAATTTTCTTCTTAACATAGTTTCTCCTAATTTCAAAGATATTACAGATGAGGTTTGTGGTTGATAAGGCTGAGACTTGTCCCTGTCAATAACGGTGATGTTGATAACATAGTCTCAGCGGCGACTCCTCCACGTATCAGATACAGAAGCTGTTTTTTCATTCTGTATATTCCTTATACAAATTGCAACGATATTTATGGAACAAACTTGGTTTTGTACAAGTGCCTTGTAGAAAAAAATTCCGAGTAAATTTATATTTGAGCATTAGACAATTGCCATAAAACAAAATATTGACTTTGCTGTAAACTCTTTATATAAATTATTCGAAGGACTGAAACAATTTTTAAAACATTCACGACCAGTTATAACAGTGGGCACTTTTTGGACATCGCCTCATGATTTGATTTGCCACTTCAAAGTGATCTTAATAACCACAAGCTTTTTCATATAATGATAATACCAACCAGAAATAATCAGCGGTTAATAAAGTAGGCGGAAAAAGAAAAAGGCATTGATATAAATGCTGATAATCACATTGGATACAAAACAATTACATTTGTAAGAGAGAGGAGAAAGAATGTCGGGAAGACACAAAATTATCTCACCCAACAATGCCCCCACATACCCAGTAAGGGGCTAAAATTGGACACACACACACTGCGTATGGCCGTAAGATGAATGAGATATGAATACTTTACTTATCTACAAAACTATAACATTCCGACTAAAGTCTCTAAAAGGAGGTGGAACAGTCTCGTTATAAGAAGAAAAAACTGAAAGCGCAAGAATGCATAATTTTGATCAAAACCAACCACATGTAGCTTCATCTAATATCTTGGACCAGATTGCGGAGGAGCAGGGGGCAACCGAGTTGGTGTCCTGCGACTGCTAGAATTTGAGCCTGAGCTCACATCACCATTTTGGGATGGGTCACTGTAACGTCTACTATGACCACCAGAACCATACCTAGATGACAAGTCGCTTGGACCATTGGCAGCAGCATCAAAGGCAGACCTCCAATCATCACCTGACGAGGGTCCAGAGCTTCTTGGACTGGTCTCTGCATAGTTTTATTTCCAAAAGTATATGAAAAATCAACAAAAATATAGTTACTTAAGAAATCTGCAATTAACACATTATATGTTCAACAACTTATTTATTATGTTCTGGGAGAGTTACAACAAAATTTATATACATAATCTCATCACATTCTTTCTTCAACAAAAGCTAAAGGTCTTCTGAAACAGCTAGCAGACCAGCTAAGCTTTCACGGAAAGTAAGACCTCAGGCAAATGTGAAGACATTACCTGCTGAACTCCCTCTGTCGGACCAATTGGATGCTGCAGCCGCTCTATTGTCATGGACACCAAGCTGCCTAGTGAGTTTTGAAAGAAGGGAAGACTGTTTCTGAACTCGCTCCCTTTTGTTCTTGGCATTGCGGTCTTCCTGAAGCAGCTCCTCAACTTTTGCAGAGCTTTGGGCGCTGCCAACCACAACATTAAAAAGACACTTAATTTTCACTGTCAAATGGTTCCATTCTTGAATAGTAATTTGTAATAACTGTAGCGTTCAAGATTAAATAAATAGAATCAAAGATTCAAGTATTATTATTTATTGCAAACAAAAAAAGTTATTAGACAGAAGAGGGAAAGAACTACTAGGGATAGGTTAAGATCACAAAGAAGTCCTACTAAAGAGAAAAGTCAAGAGAAAAGAAGGAACTTACAATGGCAACTTCATAAACTTAATCTACTTGTATACCCAAACCCAACGTGTCTATGTTGATCCCCTAGACATACCCAACCAAAGCATTAAAAAACACAATCCTTACATATGACCAAATACTTACACATGTGGTTGAATAGTAGATTAATATAAACTTAGGTTGATTGAACATTAATATTGACTAAAGAGAATATAGGTTGAATGCCAGTACATCATAGTATCTCCACTAAGAAGCAACACACTCAATAGACATCCAATAGTATGATGAGAAACGACAGCACTTACCTGATGGAACTGTATAACTGGTTGAGCATGTCTTCCTTGGCTTTCTCTACTTGGCAAAGAACAACTGCCTGCTTAGACCAAGTGAAATGATCTTACAAACAGTGCCAAATCTGAATAGAAAATTATGTAGGGGATAAAATAAACTCACTTTTGGGACATTAGCAGCAAGGCTGTTAAGAACAGCTTCAACATAACCGCGCACTTCTTGAGACATCCATCTGAGCTCCTCTTCAGGATCTGCAGGTTTTCTGGCCATAGTATCCTACAAAAGATTTTTCAACATGAAGACATGTTATGAAAATACAAAAATGAACTCTTTTCTAGATGGACTGTAAATTGGTTAGTGTTTGTAACTTCCAAACAAACTAACAGCAATAACTAAAGGACCCAATCCTAAGTTCCAAAATGTCATAAATTCATTTCTATATAAATATATTCACCAGAAGAAGGATGCTATTTGTTAAGCTATAAAGATGATGATTTAAAATTGTATGTTTTTGTGACAGCATGAGTGGTTTATTTATATTGAGAAAAAGAAACCAACACAATAAATAAATGAGATTTAATATCTTCTAAAAACAAAGATAAGATCCTAGAATAATACAGATATGATCTTGAAGTTTCTGATTATAAAGATCTGATCCCAATATCTGTAATTATAAAGATATGATTCTTATTTATGTAATTATAACACCATCAAAGGAAAAATTTTGTATTCAACAAACCCAAACAAACCAAGAAATATCTTAGACCCAATCATGGGTGAAGAAGACGAAATTTAAGTGGTTAATTGGTCAATTAGATGAATGTTGGAAAAGTTGGTTGGCAGTGTCTCAGAAAGGTTTACTACCTATGCAGTGGCTAACCAGAAATTAATGGTGTGTTTGTTTGGAAAGAAGGAAGTGGAAATAGGAAAGATGGATTTAATAGGATTTTTTGGCATGAAAGAAATAAGGAGGAGAAAATTAAAAGGTGAGTGGATCCCAACAGTACTGTTCACTCTATTTCTATTCATCTTTCTATCTCGGTACTTATTATCTATTTCTCTTCAACCAAGCATCTTCAATTTTCATTTTATATCACATTTTCATTCATCTCTTTTTATTTTCATATATTATTTCTCCCCTCTCTACCAAATGGACCCAAAGTAAAATGTCAAGAATGTAGTTGTTAATATGTCATCTTTCAAGAGATTGAAATCTCACATTAGCTAGAGAAATGAGTCCTTAAAAAGCTAAGGTATTTCTCACCTTAAAAACTAGTTTTATAAGATTGACATAGGTCCTAAACTCAAATTCTAAGAGAATAACATCAAAGAGAACAGATAGAAACTTACAAGAGAACCATCAGAAAGACTTTGCCGCATAGGAAAACTAGGTTCCCCAATGGCATGACCTCCTTTAGCCTGTGCAACATTTCTTAGCTTGTTGATCCACTCAACCTTATCTGCCATGCTCTCAGCCTTTAACAAAACTGTACTTTGAGCTGAAAAACGTACGTTTTAATATTGTCAGTTGTCACAGTTTCAGATCTGGTGAAGAATTCTTAAATTGGAACACATGGGGGAGGATGCAAAAATTAGAACAAGAGGGGTTACCTTTCATAACAGTCTTATATGCGACCTTGTTTGTTATTTTGAAAACAAGGTTTGATGCTTTTCCAGAATCAGGTCCATTGGACTTTTTATCCTTTGAACTCTTTGTGGAGACTTCATCATCTTCAGAAATGTCGTCAATAATGCATTCCTGATCAGGCACAACCAAAAGTAAAACAGGCATTACATGCTGAAAGGTTCATCAATAGTCATTATTCAGGTCAACTTCAAATTCTGTCTGAACAAAGCATTATGTTGTGTCTGAACCATTGATTATATGCCTCATATGAAAGAAATTTATAACTTCATCACAAGGGAGACAATATCCATAAGAACATTAAGGGGGTGTCTCGGATTAGGACTTTGAAGGATATTTTAAAAGACTTAATTTTATAAAAAAAATCCAAAGGAAATTAAATCAATACTTTCAAATGATATATAATTCTTGTGATATTCAATTAGAATATCAATTAAAAAAATGATAATTAAGCTTTTTTAAGAAAGACAATGAAATCAAGTGGTATCCAATTAAGATATGTTACAACTAATACAAAATTTGTTGATACTAAAAAATATAAAAATATAAAAAATTATTTTTTAATAGAGATTTTGATTGATTTCATGTGACTTCTTAATAGAGATGCATAAATATCACAGCCATCAAACAATCCCACTGGAACTCTTCTTGAAACTCTTTTTCTTCTTGTTGTTGGACTTTTCTTTTTTCCATCACAATCCATTCGCTCATATGTACTCGGTACTATTTTTATGACTTCCCCATTGAAACAATTTTGAACCCAATAGCATGCACGAGAAGATTCTAATACATAGCTGACTAGTAAAAGAGAACATGAAGTTAGAACCAATTAGCTAGTATAAGATTGAAATATTTCAATTGGTTTTACTTTTTCAATACAAATTTTCAGTTATTTTATGACTTTTCATGCACTCTTGTAACTCTCGATGTTTTATAAAAGAATATATGGAGTTCTTTCAAATCTTTGTAAATGTATTAAGTTAAGCCTTTTCAAATCTTGTAAATTCTTACTATATAAATCCATTAAAATCTAAACAACAAAAACTTAATCATAAAAGTCTTTCACAACATTTTTACATAGTTTTTAAAATATACAAGACTTTTTGTCAATAAAGTCTTTTAAAATCATAACCAAATAAATTCCCTTAAATCATAAATACAATATGGCACTCCAATTTTATAACTGATTACAAGGAGGTTATTTGGCCCTTGTTTTCTCAAGTATCCCAGAAACAGGTTATTGAAGTTCGTAAGCTTTATACCATAAATTCAAGAAATCAACCAAAAAGTTCATACCTCTAATGTAATTACTCCTCGGAAATGTCTCTCTTCCTGTTTTTTGGTGTATCCAAGCTGGCAATATAAAGTATAGTTAAATCTCAGCATATGTTCAGAAAGATGCAGTTTGTACTCCCATCTATAGCATAAGCACCAATATCAAAAAGACCTCCAAATACAACTTACACAACTTGAGACTGAATACAAATTATTACAAACTGGATTTAGACCTAATTCAACCCTATAAAACTGATTTCTAAGGTGAGGATTGTCTCCATTTATATACTGTATTTTAGCATTATCTCTAGTTGATGTGGACTTGGATTTTTCCTAATACACCCCAGTCTAACACTATTGGGCTTGGTAACATGATGAGTCGTTCTTTCATTGGATGTAGGATAGGTTCTAATACCATTTTACAAAATGGATATAGGTCTAATCCAATCCTACAAATCTGACTTGTAAGATGGGGATTGGTCCCACTTATATAGTGGATTTTGGCATTATCTCTAATAGATGTGGGTTTGATTTTTTCCCGCATACAAAAATATAAGAACTCCGAGCTCATATTAACAGATAGAATGCCTTGTCAGTTTAATAATTAAAATGAAGGTTTCTCTAATCATAACATAAATAGGCCACATTCCATCATATTAGACAAATGCTTAAAAATTTGTAAACTAACTCGATTACTGGAAATGTCAAGAACCAAGACGTATAGTAAGAATTTTCACAAAATATCATTTTCAATTTCACCAAAAGAAGTTTTTATCCATATGAAACACTTCTGTGCAGCTACAGCTTACAAGGCTTATATGCTCAAATGTTTAAACCAGAAGGTCTAGAGCAGTTTTGGAATGTAATTCAGTATAAAATGAGACAATTTACTAACCTTGCCAGTCTTCTCATTTAAAACAAACCATCGTCTGCTCCAACCACTACCTTTTCCGCTTTTTTTCAACAAATATCCTGCATCAAGAGTTGAAATCAATTCAAAGTAAACTAAGAAACATTCAAATCCTTACTTTGGTGAGAGGCAAAAGATGAAAGATAGAACACCCAGAAAGAAAGGTACAGAAACTGTTGCAGTCCTTGGATTAAATGAATAATTGCTTAACATTTGTTGATATCCACAACAACCACTAGGAGGAGTTAACTATACAGATCAAACAATGTCATTGTAATCTCTAATGACTTAATTGGAAAGAAGAACAAGATAATTATGTTTATCAATTCCTTATTTATATAAAGTTGGGGGGAATGGAAAATAATCCTTAACTTTTTTCTCTACAGTGAGGTGTCTTTTCAAATGATTGTGTGCTGTACTATCTGTGCACTATCAATTTAGTGATTAAACAATCAGCTACAAGCAAGATGTGCCGAACAATGTTTGTCAGTATACAACTGCTGCAAGTCCTATTGGATAAGGAAGGTGACTGCTGAGAAAATTAAGGTAACTATTGAGTGAGGCAGATACAGATGCTCTGGATGAAAATGGAAGCCACAAAGTTAATACTTCAAGGATTGTGCAGCACATGAGACACAGCAGAGAGAACATAATGATATTAGACCTGGAATACAAATTTAGGAATGAATAATAAAAACCTGCTGTTATCTCCCCTTCGGGCCCAGCAGTCTTCAAGCCAGATGCCTCTTGTGTATCCTTGTCTTGCTGACTAGATTTCTCTTTCAGTGATTTTAAGTTTCCCCCACTTTGTTGACTTGTTTGAGGACTAGTTGCCTAGAAAACAAAATAGAACATACATCTTGTATATATAAAGCCAAAATTTATACACTTAAGTAATGTTTAACAAATTCAAGTATGTACATTTTAAACTGTATTATTCCTTACCCTATTTAGAATTGATTGTTCTGCATCAACTGCCTTCTTGGATGACCGGTTCTTTAGCTCCTCTTCTCGGCGTTGCCTTTCCATTCTAATGAAATTAGTTGAAAGTATTAGATCATATAAAATTAATTATAAACAGCAGCAGTCAAACAGTTAACAGTTAGTGATTATTGTATTTATGTGTATACTATACAAGGTTGAGAAATAGAGGATATTGAAATTGAAACTGTAATCACATTTGTTCAAGATTAGAGATAGATAATACTAAAAGAGTTCAAGTCACCAATACGGCTCTGTTGTATTCCTAGAAATAGGGACGTGATCTGGCTCCTTATTTGCAATGAATATTGATTGCTCATTCAACACAGTCCACAAACTTAAAAGGGATCTTAGAATGTCAAAAATCATTATCGTATTCTTAAACTCTTTTTCTTAAAAAATAATTTACTAAGAAAGAAAAGAGAGACTCAAATGCATGATAATAAGGAATCTTCATAAACTACAACAATAAAGAAAAAGTAACAAGACTGAGAACATGAAACATGTAGCACAGCAACCAATCTCTCTCTGAAGATCTGTCAAAAGCACCCCCTTAAAAGACTTTTGCCTTAATAACACCACAAAGAAGGCAACTGAGAAACAGTCCAAAATAAAATCCAAAGCTAACACTTGACTGGTGAAACATCAAGAATTTCTTGCCAACTAAATAAATACAGCAGCTTCAACTTGAGAACACTGTCATACCCTTTTAGCATCTCTGTTGGGGTCAAAACCAATAAAATTAACACACATAAAGGACTGGAGATCCTTGGGCAAACCCAATCTTCATCAATATTAGATTCAAGGAGTTTGTAACATTATTCTGCGAGAAGAATCATTAACTGAACTGAAAAGATACAACAGAGCTTTTATGTATGGCAGAGAGGGTTCAACTAATCTAGGTATCTTTAACTAACAGAAGTTAGTTGTAAGTACAGTTTTCAACAGTTAAGTACAGCTGTCAAACAGTTGTTATAACAAAACAATTCAAAGATAAAGTTATAGGACTGCTGTAGATATTACGAAAAGATAAAAACAATATAAATAGAGTAAAACTACTCTAATACCCCCAGAAGCTCATGATTGGTAGACATAATATTTATCTACATCTTTGAGCTTGAACCTATACTTGGTAAAAATAGCCAGAGTTAGAGCATTGGTGATAATATCAGCACATTGATCGATGGCAGGCACATGAACAACTTGAAAACTTTTGCAGAGCACCTTTCATGAACAAAAACAATATCAATCTCCATGTGTTTGGTGTGAGAGTGCTGAACAGGACATGAGCCAGAGCCACCATGCTCAAATTATCACATAGAACTGGTGAGGAATGAGCCAATTTTAACTGACGTTACAAATATTGTAGCCATTTGAATTCAGCTGCAACCAAAGCCATGCTTCTAATTCTGGCTCAGGGCTTGATCTAGCCACAACAGTTTGCTTATTGGACCCAAGATGTAAAATCCAAGCCAAGAAATATAGCAGCTCCAGAAGTAGACCTTCTATCATCAGGATCAGGGGCCTGATCACTATCACAATAGGCATGAATTTGTTATGGTGTCTTGGAAGAGGCAGGTTGAAAGTGTCACCCCATGAGAGAGTACCTTTTAGGTACCTCAGTGTTCTTCAGTTGGTTTATACATGAATGACAGACTTTGTTTACAGACAAACTAATTTCAGGTCATGTGATCTGTCTAGAGTAGGAACAGAAAAATCTTCAGAACCAAACTTGGTTAACTTGCAGCCTCCAACCACTGGAGATGAAATTGGTTTTGCTTCATCCATCTTATTCTTGGATAATAAGTCCCCTGGGTATTTTGACCTAGTGAGAATGAGATAACCATCTTAATGGCAGTGACTTCAATGCCAGGAAAATAGTTCAAGTCACCAAGATCTTTGAGTAAAAATACAGAGTTCAGTTTTGAAATAAAGTTCTGAAGCAAAGGGGGTTGTTACCAGTAGTTATGATGTCATCAGCATAGGCAAGCATGTAAATGACTGAAGAATTCTTAGGATAAACAAATAGAGATAGATGGGTCACATTTGCTGAAGTGAAAATGCAGAAGAGTGGCTTTTAATTTGTCAATTAGGCCCTAGGAGACTGTTTTAAGCCATAAATGGCTCTATTCATCTTCCAAACAAGTTACTTATTTAAGTTCTCATATCCAGGGGGTTGAGTCATGTAAACTTCTTCCAATTCACCATTTAACAACCATTTTAAATCAAGTTGCTGAAGAAGCCACTTATGAGTGAGATGAGAGCAAGAGAGAGAATAAGTCTCACATTTCATGTTTGATGATACAGACCCAGACCTCAAAAGCAAGAAGAAAGTAGAAAGAATAGTAAGCACAAATATTTGTATTATTTGTCAATGAAAGCAGAATACAGAAGGATAACAATTCCCACTGCCTATAGCTATGCTCCTCTAGAACAACCCAAGTGGTTCCTCTCCCTTTCACCCAAAAACCTCCCCCCTAAATAACCGAAAAACAGAATACAAATAGGATTCCCTTTCCCCCTCCACGATTAATATTTTTCCCTCTCAACAAAATATTCTTCTCTCTCCTCTAACTGCTCTACCCATGAATGACATACCTCAACCATCCGATTCTTCTCTCTCACGTACTTTTCCCCATCGAGTCTTGCTCCCTTCATGGGCTAGTGGCCCACTTATTATCTGGGCCTCATCAGTTAACTAAAGAAGTCTCACTTACACAAATCCTTGTTGTTGATGAAATCCCTGGACAGGAAGCCGGGCTTTGTACTTGTTTATTGACCCATCAGAACTTTCTGTTACCCGAAAAACCCATTTACAGGCAACAGCAGTTTTGTCCAAGAGGAATATTGAGTAGAGAAAACCATGAAAGAACCCTAGGGTTCGAACCTAAGCTCTGAATACCATATCAATCAGAGAGAACTTGAAAACTATTTGTAAGAAGAATCATTATTATTTGAAAAGATACAACTGGGAGCTTTTGCATAGGAGAAAGAAGATTCATCCAATCTAACTAACTTACAACTAACTTCCGGTTAGTTGCAAGTACAGTTGTCAACAATTAAGTACAGCAGCGGTCAAACAGTTGTTATAACAAAACAATTACAAGATAAAGCTATATTACTGCTGTACATATTGTAAAAGATAAAAAAAATACAGATAGAGTAAAAATACCCTAATAAAATCAATGGTGGTGATTCTAATGACTTTCAAATTCATCCTGAGAGTCTAATAAATGAAAAACAAATTAATGCTCCCGTTAACACATGAAGATTATGAATTCATATTAAAAAATGAAAAAAAATTATCAATTATTGAACATACCGCCTCTGCACTAAACGGATAAAGTGTTGAGGTGGAACAAATGCACGCTCCATATCAACTAGTGCAACAACCATCTTTTTGGATTCATTTTTAAATGTCTCTAGGGCTGAAGTTGCAATTACAACAATCTGAAAGTTGTACAAAATGAGCTAGATAATTTCTAAAAAACAAATCAAGTTGCATATGAATTACTGCACAGAATTTTTACCTCTTTCTTGAATGGAGGATATCTTCCAAGCCCAGGTGTTGCATTTGCAGAGGCAGAAACAAGATCCACAAGCACACGGTGTACCTAACATGAGAAGAGAGAAAGAAAGACTTTACTTACCAGTCAGCTGATTGATTTATTTATAATAATGATTACAAAGATAGCAAATAATTACTACTATTTTCAAAAGAACAATTAAAATATTACTATTTCCAAAGATACATTGAACTAGGCTAAAAACAATAACTAAACTACTTGGAAGAGTAATGATCATTAAATGCTCCTATTTCCACAACTAATTTGGTACTGGTCACAATTTCTTACAGAGAAAGGTCAAGAAAAACACCTATTGCAACATTGCAGTGTTCATGAGATGATATCAATAGCAAAGCAAAACCTGGTAATTACTCAATCTCTATACCAGTAAAGGTTAAAATAAATTAAATGCATGAGGTAATAGAAAGGAACTTGATGCCCCCATAAGAAATTCACAGTCAATTGGGATATTCTAATCAATGGGATAACAATCAATACATGATGACATGAGATGATATGATACAAATAATTTTATGACCCAAATGTTCCAAAGGTGCATCAGTAACTGATGCAAAGAAAAAAAAAAGGACTATTAAAATGTGTTTGGCAAACTTGAGAATTGGTTTACAGCTGTGCAATATAAAACATTAAAACCAGTTATACAAATCTATATGAATTTGCAATATTTTTACAAGATACTTTGTACCACTTTTGGTTTAGAACTAGTTTTTTTATATGAATTTTTCTAAGGAAAGCATTTAGCTTTCATAAGAAAATAGCATTAAGAAAAAGAAAAGAAAACACAAACCATGGGGGGGCCACACCTGACTCATGAAATCAAGCAAACGGAAACTCCAGTCTACCAAATTTTTATAAAAAAAACTTCCCTAATGCAATGGACAATAGTTGATATCAAACAATAAAAACTATACCCATATAAGCATTCCACATAGGCTATTCCCACTACAATTCCAATAGACATAGTTTAATATTAACAACTGTTTCAAATCTTTGTGTAACTTTCTAATGATTTTGCAAAAAAAAGGGAGAAAATGGGAGAAAAACAAGTTAACTAGTGATTAACATATAAATTGATTAGTTTAAAATTAGCATTGCTATGGATTTCTTTTGAGCCAATTCTGGTTTTGAATCTAATCAAATAAGAACTTTTTCTTAATTTAAGTGATTAAGAAGGAAGCACATCACATTCTAAAAGCAACTGCTTGTAATTAATTGTCAAGTTTTGAAGGTTGACAACCACACCCAAAGGCTCCCCACCAACCTACAGTTCAGACACTTGATGTAACTTCACAAGTCACACCTTATGATATACCACTGTTTTCTTTTGGAAGATCCATATATGATTGGGTCTGTAAGTACAACCCTAATTATTTTGGACAATCTTTACACAAATCTGAAACATTAATGGCTCTAGAAACAACATTAACAACACATCAGAAGCTTACCTCATCAACACACAATCGTGATGGCTCCTTTGCCAGTTCAAGAACGCCTTTAATTAAGGATCTCAAACCTTTCTCTGGAGAGATAAGATAAGGTTGATATCCATCTGCTTCTAGGACAACCTGACATAAGCCAAAACGGGGGAATAAAAAAGCACCTCTATAGTCAAGAGACTAAGATTAACTAAAATCTAAATAAACAATGACAAAATCAAGGGAGAAGATTTACCCTCTTGACATTGTTTATGTCGAAGTGTCTGTCAATAGGAAGTTGCTTGATTCTGTTAGGAAAATTCCCTTCAAAACTGGCAACAACTTTCCAACCATTACCCTGCAAGGAAATAGAGGAAAGAACTTAGTTACAGACAAATAGTATGCTTGTCCCCTTATTTGAAATACATAAGAAACAGATTACCAATCAAAGGATCAATATAAAGAGTTCAAGCATTTGAATAATTTTCAGAGCCAGATTGACAAGGTTCAACAACTTTACATTGTTATACAGATTACTTGTCTCCTTATTCATCATCTTCACTGAATGTTGGGTGCAACCTAGATCCTTGGAACAATTTTTTATGATAAGTTTTCACTGTTTTGGTAGAAATAAAGATATATTTAAGTAATGTGCAACCAATCCTGTAGTTTGGTGTGTTTGGTTGAAATAGAATGCTCGTATTTCTATGTGAATCCCGTTTCATTAACAGACATGCTAAAAAATTGGAAACCTTTGTTCCTTCGATGTTTTTTTACCACTCTTCACCTGGTGGTTTTCTGTTTTGTTCTTTAGGTTGGAGGGAGGACACCTTATCCTCATAACTTTGTAATTTTTTCATCTCATGCCAATAAATTCTCTTTTACACACACAAAGATGCAGCACAAAATCAGTTATTATTTGCCCAATCTCTTCAATGGGCTGTGTTTTCGATGTTTTTTCTTGAATTTGTATTTTAGTTCCTTTACTCCAACAAGATCTTTCTCTTTGAAACCCCGCCATAATATTTTTGAAATAACACAATTGTTGGAGATCTCACATCGAATAAAGATATGACCAAATAATAATATACAAGTAGGTGCAAACCTCACCTTACAAGCCGATTTTGTGAGGTTGAGGTTGAGTTAACCTTAAAGTCCACCTTCTAAGATGATATTCAAGTTTATCTTAGCAAGATTTGTTAGGCCTATCATGTCACCTACTACTGAACCATCCATAAATATTTATTCACACACTCGAGATGTCCAGTACCCAATGTGAAAGGTGTGTTGGAGATCCAACATCAACACTAAAGAGATGGTCAAATTATAGTATATATATAAGTAGGTACAAATCAAAACATACAAATTGGTTTTGCAAGGTTCAGTTAGATTTAAAGTCCACTTTCTAAAAATATCTTCAACTACCTTGAAGTATCTTGGATCATCTCATATGAATTTCCCTTTAATTGTGTTTCTCTTGGAAAAAAAATTCATGAATTAGCATTTGTACTATCTCTCGCTCCAACAGGATCTTCCCCATTGAAGATCTCATCAAAATATTCATGAAATACCTCATAATATCATTATTATATCTTAGAATACCTTAAAGTATCTTTGTAGAATATCGAGAGTGGTATTTCGCCTTTAATTGTATTTGCTTATTGTTTCCTTGTTTAATTAGGATTTTCTATTGGTATAAACAAACCTCAGGTTTTTTTGGGATCACGTCCATAACATCATTACGCCCAAGAACAGAATCCCTATAGTTCTATAATGTCTCTTCCTACTTCCCTGCCTAAACCCTATAAATTCAACATGGTGTTAGAGTCATGACATCTACCTTGAGAATAATTTTTTTCACAGAACTAGATTACTACCAAGACCACAATTTGTTTGTGTTTTTCCATCTTTGTTTACTCCTTATTGTTCTTCCTTTGAATTCTGTTGTGTTGAGCTTTTGGACCTGAGCTTTTGTTCTGCTTCACATTGTTACTATCATTCCAATAACTTAGTGCTGCATAATGATCATTTCCACCTAACCTGATTAAGACACACAGAGAAAGGTAAAAGAAATCTATCAAAGCAGTGCTTTTTCAGCCCTGTGGCATCAGCCACACATAAACAACCCAAATGATGCTAAACCCTCTCTCCATTGTGCTCCATTCCCCTGATATTCAAGCCCTTGTGATTGCTGCAACATGTTATCCTACTGTCAAGTATCACTTCAGCAGTTCCGTTAAGGTACGCATAACAGATTCCATAACTAACTTTCCAAAAGTGTTATTCCTCTCTCCCTATGTGTTTTTGTCCAGGGAAGGGGTTTGGGTGGTATTTTCAAAGATTCCAGGGATCAAACTTGCCCCTTTAACAACATAAAAATATATATGATCTTGTCCAAGGGCAGGAAGTGGTATTCGCATTTCATTATATTTCACAATTTGTTTCCTTAATCAATCGAGAATAGTAGTCTTCAATCACTACATATAGAAATTAGTGTATTCACTTTGAAGCACACAATCACAACATTATACACAAGAGAATACTATTCAGAATATCTAAACTTTATCTTCCTCTTTTGCAAGCTAAATCCCTATAATTTCAACACTTTTTCAATGATTTTTTATAAGAAAATAAATTGGTTAAGTGAGACAGAACAGAAGCAAAGACAAGATATCTTCCTACATAAGGGGGAAAACGCAAATCAATTGACCGAACCACACTAGTCTAATATCCAATAAAACTATGAGTACACAGAAATTGATCAGATCAAACTAAACTAATGGAAAAGTAAGTAATTGTCCTCGGAAATTGTAGCATTTATCCATAATTAAAGGCACCAACTAAATGCATAAACTGCACAACACTAAAAAGACCTTGCCATATTTCGTCCTCCTTTATCCAGGTTTGGAACCTGGGTGCTTGTAGCAAAAAGGAGTACTTCAGACCAACAAACTACCTAGGTGACCAGAAGACCTAGCCATCATTACTAGTCCCAAAATCTCTAACATGGCACATGAGAAATAGCTCCAATCTCTTTTGACATCCAATTTTCCCCCAGATAGAATGTACCCTTGCATCTTATAAAATGTAAAAAAAAAAAAAAAAAAACTACCAACCTCGCCTCCTGTAAGATGTTGAAGAAATTTGTCCTCAAATTCACGGCATAACTGCAAGGCTAGAGCTCTTGTACCTTCAGAACTACTAACCATTTGTTCACCATGTTTCATTAACTCTTCCTGAACAATTTGAGACTTTCCCTGAAGACTGCAGCAATTATAATAACGGAATATATCTTAGGGCCATTCAAAACCAAAACTAAATTTAAAAATAAAGGAATAGATTCATTTAAAAGGTCAAATTAACTCAACCTAACCAAATCATCAGGCAATGTCAACATTAGTACTAATTAATTACTAACAATAAACATATTACACAAAAAGTAAGAAATATCAATAGAAATTAAATCACACAATCTCTCATCCTTTGTCATATTGTGGAAATTTAAATAATCACACCATTTTCTCTTATTATTTAATGTTGTTGCCGCCATTCTCCAGTCTACTCCTTGTGAAGGTCATAGCTGCCAATTCCATATACCGGCACAAAGCAGCTGACCCCAAAAATCAGACAGTAGATATCGAACAACCTCTATTCTAATATATACACTAAAAAGCAGAAAAAATACCAAAATTCATAAACTACTACTCATAACTAATAAATAAAACCTCAAAATACCTTACAAAACATATAAGTGGCTGCTGCCAATCAGTAGCTAGATACTAATGCAAAAAATAAAAAGAAAATTGATAGTGAAGAAAATAAAAAAGACAAAGGATAGTCGATGAAATAGAAAGAGGAAAACAGAGACAAAAGGGAAATAGAAGTGTTGGATGTCGAAGAGAAAGGATAGAGAAAAACAAAGGACAAAAAGAAAAGGAAAAAAGAAGAAAACAGAACACAGAGAAACCTACAAAGAAAAAAACCTGCAGGAATGGAAGAGAAGGGGGTTCCCCAAAAACAAAGTGGATCACCAGAAATGGAGTGCGTCATCAGACGAAAAGAAGAGAGAGCTTGGAGAGGCTCAAAAGAGAGGAAGATAACGAAGGGTTTTGAAGGGTTTTTTCCTTTCTTTCAAACTAATATAGTACAAAAAATCTAAGATAACCCCACTAATTATCACTTTGTAATGGTATTTTGGAACCTCAAAACAATCTCCACAGATCTGAAAACAAATTTGTCAGATCTGATATTATTTTTCTGGGTTTAGAAGATATTTTTGCCACTCCAGGATAGTGGCTGTGACAACCACACCACTAAACTAATGCACAACAGTCTCCTTTAAGCAGTCTACCCGCTCTGCACCACTAATGACGACTACGCCTTGCCATTTCATTTATGGAGTTAGAAATATTCTGACATTTTGCTTTTGAATATGCATTGATTTATTGGGATTTATACGAGGAATTGAACAAAAGAAAACTTTATAACAGACTGAACTGTGTTTATTATTTTCACTATATGAAATAAGAAACTTACGAGAGTATTTATAGGTAAACACTTACAACAAAAGATATAGTTGTTAGTAATAGCTAATAACTATTATAGAGTACATGCAAAATATAACTAACTATTCATTCTAACAGCATTAAATTTCATGCAACTTGGCAAATATATAACATTGTAGACAGCATACAGAGAAGGTTGATGAAAAAGGAAACCAAACCAACTCTATTTTCATGGTTTGGTTTAAGCCTCAACCCAAACCACCCCTACCCATGAAATATATATAAATGAGAATTCCTCGTTGTGAGAATTGAAAGCTACATATAGATCATTAGATCATATTTGATGTCAAAGTTATAAAAAAATGCACGACATTTTAAGTGGTCATGAGATGTGATCACTAACTAACTTTTAGTCTTGACCCACATTTATAGTTCAAATTTCTCACAACGAAAAAAGTCCCCACTTAATACGTATCCCATATGCACTGTGTATACAATAATACTTTCTTTTTTTCTGCAAATGTAATCTACGAACATTTTACAAAACAGAACATATAAATGACACTAAAAATTTGAATGCGCTTAGATATTGACAATGTGCATTCTACAATATCATAAGAAAAGGATCAAATGCAACCCACTAGTTATATTTATTTCTGATGTATTGAATGATCTAAATCCCGGATAGTAGCAAATAGTGCCCAGTTCCAAAAACGCTGTAGCAAGATAGTGTACAGCAGAACAGGGGTTGTATTGAAATTTTTTATAGTGTATAGTATATACACATCAATTCTCAAATATCACAAAACATACTCAAAACCAATAACATTTATAAATAACAATAAAAAGTCATATGTGTCTTTGTTGAAATGTAATGTTATTTTTTATTATTATTTCTCTTATTTGTACCCAGCTTTAGGGTTAGGGTTTAAGGTAAGGTCCTTACCTCTTTTTGTAGCACATATGTATACATCAATAAAAGGTACAACAGTGTAGGTTGAATAAATTGTTTTTTCCATATTATTTCTCTAAGTTGGTATCAAAGCGGGTAGATCTCGCTATGTCTTCTACATCATTGTCTTGTCGTCATAATTGTTGTCCTTGGTTGTCGTTCGCCACCATCACCGTCCACTTTCTGTTGGAACTGGAAGAAGTCATGGTTAGGTGCAGCGCGACCCAACTCCTTTGGTCATGTGACTAACCAATCAACCAATCACACACAAATCTACACGCATCCAATTTCAAGTGCATGTCCTCCACGGGCAGCCTTCCTATTGTCGAAACCTCTCGACAACACCTTTGTCTTATTCACCGACCTTTTTTGCCTCCATTTCTGACCTCATTTCATTGTTTCGATGTCATTTGGTGTTGGGACACATTCTCTCTCACGATTTGAGGGTTCCTTTTCTCTCTTGTCATATTTGGTCATTGTGCTACTACATCTTTGAGATGACTGCAATAGGTTTTGCTCCTTTCTTTTCGGCTACTTCAACCATTACAAGTGCAAGACTCAATTGGAAGAATTATTGGTCTTGGTATGCTTTTGAGCAGATATTGTTCCTTGGTCAAGGATACCATGACCACTAAGAAATTGAACTCAACTCTATTCCTAGTGCAAACATATCCTAGTGAAAAAAAATTGACTTCCAACTATGTGTTGTTTTATGGTAGTCAATTGAGTCGGATGCTTCAGAGATACTCATATCCTTCAAAACATGTTTATCTTGTTGGAAGAAGGCACCAGAAATTTTTCCTAATGATATCCAACATCTCTTTGATGCAACTCAGAGTAACTTCTCTTAAACAGACCAACCATGATATGGTCTCCCATATAGCAAAGGCTATGGCTACAGTAAAAGTTAAAGATTTCTAGTGGCAGACAATTTAGAGGAACTCAACAAGAAACTTTATAAATATTATATCTTATTGATTATGAGAAGCCTACATTCAGATTTTGATCATGTTCAAGATTAAATTCTAGTTGGTGATCAAATCCCTTCTATGGATGGTTTAATTACTAGACTCATTCGTGTGCTTAACCTGATGAAAGATGCCAATCAAAGTGAAGTTATCGAAACTTCCACAATGGTGGTAAGAATGGAAGTCCTCAATGCTCATATTGCAAGAGAATGAGTCATTCCCAAGAAAATTGTTATTCTTTGCATGGTTTTCCAGACAAAGTTGTTCATATCTCTAAATCTGAAATATCAAAATTTAAAATTTCTAATGAAGAGTACCAAGAACATTTGAGGTGCAAGTCTGAGAAATAAATCAATCAAGGTTAATCATCTTCAATGCCAAGTGTGTCAAGTCCAAGCATTGCTCAATCTATTGGAAGGTCATAGTACATGGATCAGGTGCCTCGGAACATATCTCTAGTAACATTTCTTTATTTTCATCCATTTCTTACAAAATTGTTCCTCATCTCGTTACTGTAGTCAATGGACCCAAAGTGACATCTTAAGGAGCTAGGCAAGTCTCTTTATCCCCTTCACTAAATTTAAAACATGTCTGGTTCATTCCTCATTGTCCTTACAATTTAATCTCTCTAAGTCCATTGACTCATTCTTTAAACTATTATGTAACCTTTATTGCTAGTTATTCTACTATACAAGAACATGGTATGGATCGTCTAATTGGAAAAGCACATGAATCACGAGTTCTTTATTATCTAGTTGGAGAAGCACATGAATCCTATTTTGCAACTCCAACACCAAAAATTTTGCATGATTATTTGGGCCACACAAGTTTATCAAAATTGAAGATGATAGTTCCCGGTCTCGAACAAATTCAAGTTTTAGATTGTGAATCTTGTCATAAGAAAACATGTTAGATCTTTTTCTAAAAAGTTTAAAACATAATGTAATTTTGTTTTGTTTTTTTTTTCTAATATTCATTCTGATAATTAGGGATTGAGTCTTGTCACTTCTTTTGGTTTTAACTATTTTGTAACTTTCATTAATGAATTATCTCAATGACTTGGGTTTATTTATAGAAAGACAGATATAAACTTTTATCCATATTTATGTCTTTCTTCAATGAAATTAAGAACCAATTTAGAAAGCTAATTACAATTCTTGGAAGTGATAATGATAAGGAATATTTTTTTGCTGCATTTTCTTCATTCTTATCTTCCTAAGAAATTTTACATTAGTTAGCATGCTCTTTCATGTGGACATCAAAGCCCAAGGGCATGGGTAAGGAGGATCATACCAAGACCCATGACGAGAGAAAGGCATAAGAGACATTGCAATACAAGGTGGCTCGTCTTTTGGAGGCCCAGCTGTTGAAGGACCCACACTCCACAACAAAATGGTATAACAAAGAGAGAATACACATTTTATTGAAATTGCGCACTATGTAATGTTGAATAATAATGCTCTTGTTCACCATTAGGGAGATGCAATATTCACTGCCGGTTTTCTAATCAATAAGATGTCTTCTTCCTCTTTTGAAAATAAAGTTCTTCACTCTATACTTTTTCCAAATGACCCTCTATATCACTCCTCTCCATGTGTGTTTGGATACACTTGTTTTGTTCATACTGCCTCTCCAGGTCTTAACAAGTTTTCTATTTTTGGAATATTCTCACCTTCAAAAAGATATAAATATTATTCTCCTTCAACCAAAAGGTATCATATGTTTGTTGATATTACCGATTTTGAGGTCACACCTTTTTCTTATCCTCCCTGAAACATTCTTCATTTGTTCAACAGGTTCTTCATGTACCATCCTGTGATCTATTGATTATTTCTACTTCCTCTCAAAACTCAAACTCAACATACTAGTGTCAGACACAAATAACTCCATCCTTACCTGAAATTCTCGTGACTCATCCTCCACCACCAGATTCCAATACCATGGATCCTTTATCCTCCTCGCCTTCTCCTAACTTCGATCATGCTTGATCTATTGATCTTAGAAAAGGTATTCCTTGGAAGGAATCTTATATCTTGGAAAAGTAAGAAACAAAGTGTTGATGGTCGATCTAGTGCACAAGTTGAATATAGATTTATGGACCTAGCTACTTGTAAACTTGTGTGGATTAAACAACTCCTTCAAGAGTTGAAATTTTGTGAAAATGAGTAGATGAAGTTGTATTGTGACAATCAAGCAGCTCTTCATATTGCCTCCAATCTAATGTTTCATGAGAGAACTAAACATATAGAGATTGATTGTCATTTTGTTGGAGAGAAGTTGTCCTCCAAGGATCATACTACTCAGTTTGTAGACTCTAATGAACAACTCGCATACATTTTAACTAAATCTCTAAAAGGACCTAAGATTCAGTTTATATATTGTAAGCTTGGTGCATATGATATGTGCTCCACCAACTTGAGGGAGAGTGTTGAAATGTAATGTTATTTTTTATTATTATTTCTCTTGTTTGTACCCAGCTTTAGGATTAGGGTTTAAGGTAAGGTCCTTACCTCTTTGTGTAACTCACACGCATACATCAATAAAAGGTACAACAGTGTAGGTTGAATACAATGTTTTCTCCATCTTAGTTCTCAAAGTTACACAAAACATAGAAGTAAACACCCAAAAAAGTCAAATACAAGTTTCCTAGATTGGAATTTTCAATCATCGTATTCAAAATCCTAGTCATCTTTATCATCTGTAGATTTCAGTCTTGATTTGAAAATTAAAATCCCAAAAATAGCCCTCCAAAAAATCTCGATGTCTCTATTCCAAAGTAATTTTAGGAATCAATAGATAGCATCATTATTCAGTCCACTACAGAAGTCCCTGTAGCAGATAAGGGGCCGCTCCACACTGCTAAAACACTATAGAGATGCTATAGCACGCCATTTAAAACATTTGTTGTATCCTCTTTCATTCATTCAAATGTTGATAAGCCTATTTAAAAAACATCAAAAGGCTGAACAAACAGAAAATATTGAAGCAGCAGTGCTAACAAAAGAAAGAGGAAAGTAACGATTTTTGTTAAATACTATTATATTTACAATGGACAACAAAGAACAAAACATAAGCTAGTAAAAAAAATACCCAGTGAGGAGAGTTGGAAGCCTGAGCTTCATGCGACTGCGAATCTGTCCAGCAAGAGACTCAACCAAAGCAACTCTACCTAGCTTGCTTTGAGGGGCTCCAGTCAATATTGATTTCAGACTTTCAGTCTCAGCACGCCAAGCAGTCTCCAATGAATTCTCAGATGAGCCACTCCCAGACTGTGCAGAAGCTATAGCAACAGATTGCCCTATCAAAGCAACCCATGGAATATCAGAGGTTTTAGGGGGTCCCTGGTTCAATAGGAGAGCCTGCACCGCTGCAAGAACTTTTGGTTCTGATGAAGCTTGATCAATTTTACTTATAACACCAACAGTTCTAGTGGCTACAATTAAAACCAACAAAAAGGGTTAGATGAACAAGTACTATAGATGATTAGGTACAACACAAGAAAGGAATTTGTAAACTTGAGAGGTTTGATTGGGTCTAAGACCAATTCTCCCAAAAACTTAGGTTGAGATTCACGAATGACTTTATTTCAGTAACACACCCTCGTACAAATTCACTTTGGGATTAAAGAATAGTGCACAGGCTCACTTTACATCATACTGAATTCAACTTTATTTAAAAAAATTGAGGCAGCAAAAATCAAAACCCCTAAAAATCCTAACCACTCAGTCATTTAGACTATCACCACGTCAGGGACCAACTCAGAAAAACTGTCTGAGGCTCGTGATTGGTTTTATACAGCTAATAAAACAATTTACAGTTATTATTTCAGGGGGAGGGGCGATGAAAACATAATCTGAAAACTTACATTCTGAGTCATACTCCTTAGCTACTCTAAGGGCTCGTGATGATGAAATTTCTGGCACCTGAGCAGCAGGAACTACTACCAGCAAAATAGCATCGTTGTGCTCGACATATTCACTGATCTAGAAATAATGAAAGAGAAGGCATCAAACTTCTCTACAAAGGGAATGCCTCAAAAACAACCATAGATCTAAGAAATAATTAAAAGTAAACATACCCACCACCATCAATTGAGAGTGAAGGATATTAGGCCACAAAGCAACATACTCGAATTTGAAATTTAAACTTAGGACAACATATACCTACTCACCATTTTGTCATCCACTATGCGCTGGTCCAATCCAGGCAAATCAATCATTTTCAATGGAGGTGCTGCAGAATTTTAGGACAGAACAAAAAGATTAAGTCCCATGATACCAATGCATGTAAGCATAAAGGGAGGGAGCAACATACAATTTGATGATGGGCTTACCAGTACTGGTATGAAGTTTGAGATATATTTCATCACGGCTCCTACCAGATGAGCCTTTGCTTAGTCTATCCTGTAGAGAATGTCGAAGGGCACCTAAGAGAAAAAAAAATGGAAAAAGAGTAAGACGAAAAGAAACATTGATTGATATCATTTAAACAATTGCGGAGTGAAGGTGATTCTTACTTGCCGAAACCGGTTGATTTTTGTTTTCAATTTGCAGGATGATTGACTTGCTGCTTAAAGAGGTATCTCTAATCAATTCAATGCTAATGGGAGCCCGAGTGGCGCCATTTTCACCAGTTGGCTGCAGTTTCCAACGGATTAGTGGGCAAATAAAGAGAGATTAAATAGAAGAAAAGGAGAACAGGGCAAATAGACAATACCAAAACAGGATGTCCGATGAGGCTATTCAAGGAAGCAGATTTTCCAGCACCCTGATCCACCACCGCCGCAAACGCATTGTATTCATAACGGATCCAACGAATCATACATACAATACAAATATGTGAATAGAAAGTGAGTGAGTGTTTGTGTGTAATTTGCAATTACCTCATCACATCATATCACATGTGCTCTCTATATGAATATATTGAATGCTGATTGAAAGTGCAGGGAGAAATGTGAATGGAAGAAAAACTCACGACATTGCCGAGTGCGACGACGTTGAGGAAAGTGGAAGGGCGTTTGTAGTTGTCGACATCCTCGTCGGCGAGGACGGCAGCGGCTTGGCGCATGGAATCGGAGAGCTGAACCAATTCTTCGATTGCCTCCATCGGATCTGAAGGAAGTTAGGTCTCCGGAGAGCGATTGGATTGGATTGTTGGGTGCAAATGCAAATGCAAATTCAAATGCAAAGATGAGAGGACTACACTAACCAAACTCCAATTAAATCACCGTACCAAACCAATCCTCTTCTTCCTCTCTCTGTTTCTGATCCTGATTCTGATTGCGATGATAGCGATTTCGATTGCAACTTTCTTCTTCCTTTTTCCTTCATTACATTGCATAACGTAACATAACATAACATAACATTACTCTGTGCTCAGCGCTCCCATTATCTTTCTTTACCAAAAATCATAAATCAAAAATCACTTTAGTTTAGTTTAGTAAAATAACATAACAATAACAACAACACCTTCCTTTGCCCCATCGCACTCCCAAAACTATTTACACTTTTTTACTATACCACACGCCCAAAAATAACCTCAATTCAATTCTCTTCACTGTCTCAAAAAAACTTCTACCAGCCCAATAATACCCCATGCATTTTTTAAAATATATTCAAATGCAAAATGTCTTCACTTCTCTTTACTTTCTCTTCCTTTTTATTCTTTTTTTTCTTCCTCACAAAACAAATTGTGAAATATTATATATATATATATATATATATATATATATATATATATACACTTTACATCGATACTAGTTAAAAAGAATGCAACACTAAAACTAAGATTGCACGAAGAAAAAAGTTTTCTTTATTAGAAAAAAAAAAGTTGAAAACTGTATAAAGTTTGAGAAAAGCACAAAATGTTGCATTGTGATGTTCACATCACACTACTATTCCCCTTCTTTTACTTTAATTTGTTTGATAAGCATTGTTTTTAACATTGATTCTTCCTTTAATTATTTTTTTATCTACGAAACTCGAATTCAATATCACTATTGAGTTGAATTGTGAATTAACTTGTAAAATAAATTTATGAAAAAATGTTATAATTATAAATTTTGATGAGTATACTAATACTTCAAGGAGTTTTTAAATTACTATATAGTTATGCATTATTGGGCATTAAAGTTTATAAAAAAAATATTAACTGCTTAAAAAGTTATCATTTGGTGTTTTTAAATAGTTAAGAGTGGAAGTGCAATACATTAAGGTAAAGCCTACTTTTAGAATTTTAAATTATATTTTGTTCTAAAAAAATGGATGAAAAATGCCTAAGACGAATTCATATGAAATTACTACAAAGTAAAAAAACATTAAAATTTAATTGGTCTATTTACTTGACCATAAATTTCCCATATAAATACAAAATTCATAATTTCCTTATAGGCTCATTTTAATACAAAATTTATTTTTAATTAATTAAAGATTTGAAGATGAAAAAATATTAAAAAATTATTTTAAATCTAACTCATCAACTTTATCTATAAAATCACATTTATGTCGGGTAACATAATAAATCAAACAAATTCTTAAAAAAAAATAGACTCTAAAACTTTATTTAAAAAAAATAACATTCGTCAAAACTAACTTACAAAGCTAAATGGATTTATAAAGAATAATTAGAAGTAAAAAAATTAATATGTAATGAAATTTGGTAACCGGTATCTAAAAGCTGCTAAAATAACTAAATATATATTTGGTGAACTCATAACTTAATAATTGTAAAGTGAAATCAATATATTACTTTTAAATTATATCTATATACCAATCATTTTAATTATATATTATACTTTTGATTATTATTTTTTATATTATATATTTTACTATTCATCTAGGTTATATTTTAAAATATTTTTCAATCAATTTTAAAATAAAGTAAAATATTATACTTTTAGATAACATAATAGTTTAAAGAATGTAATATAAATGTTTGAGAAAATTATTAGTTAAAATATGTTATATATATATATATATATATAATATTGGTTTTATGTTAGTAGATTCATTAATTAATAAAGATATGTTTGAATTGGTGAAACATTAAATTTATTATATTCTCAAATTATGATGAACATATATTTTAAAATTTACAGTCTGATAGATTGAATACTGATTTCTTAAATATAAAGTAAAATTCAAACATCTTAATCATTATGTGATTCATTTTGGTTCTAAGAACTGTTTACCGATGGGAAAAACGCACGCGGAAATAACACACATAATCACGAATCAACTGCAGAAAAATAAACGACACAAGATTTAATGTGGTTCGATCGCCAACTGCAACCTACATCCACCCGGGCAACTATTAGATTTACATTATATCATGTTGCACACCAATTACAAGTACAATGATCTCTTTAAATATAGATAAATAGAGATAATAAAGGGACATAATAATTAAGCCCACTCACTAAACATGTGTCTAGTCAGCCCAACCCAATTGGTCATGGCTTCATACCCAACAATCTCCCACTTGAAGCCACGGAACAATGTTCACCTGCGCTTCAACTGTATACATGTACTTCTGTAATTTGTCGATGGAACTCACTGTTCCACCTCTAGTTGTCACCAGCCTTCTTAATCATTTTGAAGACTTTGTTAAAACTCCCCTGAGTTTCAACACGTCAGTCACTGACTTGTTCTCTGTTCCTACCGACTCCCACTTACAGGAACTGTCAGATCCTGGAAC